>Ga0208375_1002676_pt1 | contig 16279 bp, 11 predicted proteins | sample RifOxyD1_FD_184038 | JGI IMG/M metagenome (GOLD analysis project Ga0208375, IMG submission 184038) | Soil microbial communities from Rifle, Colorado - Rifle Oxygen_injection D1 (SPAdes) | ecosystem: Environmental > Terrestrial > Deep subsurface > Rock core/Sediment | place: Rifle, Colorado... | reverse complement strand
ATGATCCAGTTTGCGGGCGTCTTGTCTCTGCATAGAAACAGAGTACACCCTATCACAGATTATGTGAACTTACTTATGCACTGATTAGTAAAATCGGCAATGTATACAAAGAGGGCACTGTTGCGGGCATTCAGAACCCGTCTGAGATCATAGACCTCAATCACCGCTTTTATTTTGACGGCAAGAATGCGGACGGAAGATACCTTGAAAGCGGCACATACGTTTACAAAACCGAGATGAACAACAATTACAATGAAGCCTATTATGCAAGCACGCCGTTTTTTGGTGGTCCTGCGGATTTATCCCTTGGGGTAAGGGCACTTCAGGCGGCACGGATGAAGGATGCGCTTGGCGGACGTGCCGTGATCCAGAACAACCGGTATTCGGTATTCGGGCGTGGCTGGAGCCTTGGCGGGCTTGAGAGGATTTATGCTGATCCCGAGGGGACTGTGTTAAGGACTGATGGCACGACAAGAGCCGGAATTTATTTTCCGATGCCGCAGCCGAGGCAAAAAAACGTCAACCGGTTGTTTGGAAAATCAAAAACCGCCAAAGCCCTTTCTTCCTTGCGCGTTACTTCGGCCATGGAGCGCAATGGATATATTTATGCTGCTGATTGTGATTCAAACAAAATCAAAAGGATTTCTCCGGCAGGAACGGTTGAAACGCTGGCCGGTACGGGAAAAAAGGGATTTTCCGGCGATGGTGGATCGGCAAAAAAAGCGCAGCTTAGCTGTCCGTCGGCGCTTTATTTTGACAATAACGGTGAGCTTCTTGTTTCTGACCGGGGAAATCACAGGATCAGAAAGATCACAAAGAACGGCATGATCCGGACGATTGCCGGAAACGGAATAGCGCGAATCAGTCAGTCCGGCATCAAGGCAGCAGAAGCCGGCATTGGTGCGCCGGGCGCTCTTGCCCAGGACAAGCTCAATACCGTTCATTTCATATCCGGCAATCGTGTCATGATGATTGATCCAAGGGGGGTTCTCAGGATACTTGCGGCCGAAAATGAGGGTTATATAAGGGCAAAACTCAATTCCCCTTCTCATATCACCTACGATGAATATGATAATCTGATAGTTTCGGATACCGGCAACAACCGCATTGTAAAACTCATGATGCAAACGCGTGAGGTGCGGGTGATTGCAGGTGGCGCGAGGGCGAAGCTCCGGGATGGCAACGAGGAGAATCTTACGTTCAACATCACGCCAGTGAGCAAACAGGAAATTACGGCTCCGCTTGCGTATATGCAGGACAGAAGGACAGGACAGTATCTTATATTGGAGGGCACGAATGAAAAGACCGGTTCTGCGGTGCTTTGCGCGGTATCGCCCGAGGGATATTTCAGCCGGCTCAAGAAGCCGCTTGATGCAAAGAACATTATTATCAGTAGTTCTTATGGATTGTTGACGGTATCTCCCGGCATACGATCGCTTTCAAACGGTGAGACGGAATATGTTTCGCCGCCGGGAGACCGCTCGAAACTCATAAAGCTTGCAAACGGAGAATACGAGAGGTTGATTCCTGACGGTGATGTGATCCGATATGATGTTTCGGGGTTCATTACTTCGAAACAAACGCCAAATGGCCGTATGACAAGCTATGTTTACGGCCCCGGCCACCGGCTTGAAGAGATCGTTCTTCCAACGCAGGATAAATATTTATTTAGCTATGACAACCGAGGTTACGTCAAAACTGTCACCGATCCTGCTGGCAGAACTACAAATTACAATATTGATCCGGATGGCAGATTGATCAGTGTGGTGGTCCCGGATTCTTCACAGCGCAATTATCAATATAATGGCAGTGATCTGCTTGTTTTGGAGACAGACGAAGATGGCAAGGCCACTCAATATCTTTATGACAGCCGTGGCATGGTGACGGGCGAGATAAAGCCGGGTGGTGCGCAGCCGGTGATTGATCCCCTGAACGCCAAGCAGCTTGTAAATGATTTTGCTCCGGGTCAAGGCACGCCGCAAAATCCTGCGCCGATGCCGCGTCTTGGGGATCTTGCTGCAAAATACCAGACGCCGGAGGGGCGCAAGTTTTACAGCCAGACAAACGAGCTTGGGCAGGTTGCAAGGACTGAAGACGAGTTTGGGAGGGTGACCGGGTACGAAAACGACGGCTCCGGGCTTCTTAAAGCCGTAAATTTGCCCGCAGGAAACGCAAGACGTATGACGCATACGGTGGATGGGTTACTTGCAACGCTTGACAGCGGTGCGGGGTATTTGACTACGATGACGTATGATCCGGTATTCAACAAGGTATCCACAGTCACGGACGGCAGAGGAAATGTGACTCATTATTATTATAACACTGATGGCAATCTTGTCCGGGTTGTAGATGCGGCCGGAAATGAGACAAATCTTGAGTATTATCCACAAGGAATTTTAAAAAGCTCAACCAATGCGCTTAATCAAAAAACGCAGTACGAAATAGATGCAAGAGGCAATATCTCGGCAGTAATAAATCCAAACAACGAAAGAACTGAATACACAAGGGATGCAGTGGGACGTGTGATCAAGATAAAAAATCCGCTTGGGAGCGAAACGCTGTATCAGTTTGACAGCAAGAACCGTATTACGCAGGAAATAAATCCATCGGGAGGCGTTACGCGGTATGTTTATTCGGCAGCCGGGGATTTGCAAAGTGTGACTGATCCAAAGAATCAGACAACTACGTTTATCTATAGCGACCGGCATCAGATGATTGCGGCGACAAATCCTCTCGGAAAAATCGAGCATTATCAATACGACAACGATGGCAACATGATAAAAAAGATCACCCGCAATGGTGCGGAGATAAATTATACTTATGACAAGGCGGGTAATTTAACAGGAAAGGTTACGCCCGAGGATAGTGTCAACTACTGGTATGATTTGAATAATAATCTCAAGCTAATGTATAATAATGATTACGGATGGGACATCACATATGACTCACGGGATTTGCCTTCAAGGGTGGTTGAAGGTGACAGTAACAGTTCCGGCATTATTGATTACGCATACGATCAGGCCGGGAACAAAAGTATGTTGGTCTCTTTAGGGTTTAGCATCAATTACAATTATTCGCCTACAAACGTAAATACCGGAATCCAGACGGTAAGGATCCGGACATCAAAAAACAATGATGACCCGAGGGCTGAGCGTATTCCTCCGGTTATATTCAAAGACGGGAGATCAACCATTGGCTCTTGGGTGCGCACGATAGATGTTCTTAATCGACCACAGACAGAGACAGCTTTTAATGGAATAAATGTCAGTTACAGCTATGATCCGGCATCGCGCGTGCAGGAGATATTAAACAAATTGCCAAATAATGAGGTACTGTCCCGGTTTTCGTACAGTCATGATGCTAATGGAAACAGGATTTACAAAGACATGACCTCTGGACGATCCGATTATACCTACGATGTACAGGATCAGTTGACTGGCGCCACAAATCCCGCTGAGCAGTACAGCTATGATGCCGCCGGAAACAGACTGACAGGCTCCGAGCAGTATGATGCCGCAAACCGGCTGATCACGGACGGTGTTTATAATTACACATATGACGATAACGGCAATCGCACTGGGCAGATTAAAATCTCTTCCGGAGAGGCCACTGAATATATTTGGACGAGCGAAGACAGGCTCAGGGAAGTGAAGATCAAGGATGTACAGGGAACTATATTGAAAAGGTTGGTATATTCGTATGACGGCACCGGACGGCGCGTAAGGCGGGAATATTTCGACACTGCAAATCCCGCCAACAACACCAATGACCGGTATCGTTTTGACGGAAACAACGTGCTTTATGAAGTTCCGAGCAACACGAATATTGTAAAAAATTTCAAATTTCACGAAATCGGTCTCGATCGGCCCGTGGCCATGATTGATGATATTGATGGAGATGAGTATTGGAGTTTTGGCACTGAACTCATGACGTATACGAGGGATGCGCTTGGATCGATTTCCGAGATCACGGATCCGACAGGAGGTGTAGTGCAAAAATACGATTACACTGCCTATGGCCAGACAACGATCACGGATGGCCCGGCGGCACCTGCTGGCGGATTCAAATCAAGCTCATTCATGTTCACTGGCAGAGAATACGAGCCATTGCTTGGATTATATAATTATCGAGCAAGATGGTTTGATCCGATGGCGAGTTTTTTTCTATCACCCGACCCAATAGGATTCGCGGGGGGAGACACAAATCTCTACAGGTATGTTTGGAACAACCCTCTGAGGTTTGTTGATCCGCTTGGGCTTCAGGTTAGCGCATGCGGAGTTGCGGGAAAGGTACTTCAAGGAGTCGCCGGTTTTGGATCGCTCACGGTGGGGCTGGGCGTTCTGAGTGGAGAGGGCGGAACAATCGGCGGTACACCGCTAAACGTGGGCGAAGAGCAAGAGCTTTCAAAAATGCGGGCTGAGGCATTCGCAAACGAACTCAATGAGAATTACGGGATTGTGTTGCCTCCTATCCAGAGCACGCTTCCGCTACTAGACCCATATGCTGGGCAACCACAGATTAGGCCGGCACGGTAATTGTTATGCAATTACTGATGGTTTGTGCCGGGATCATTTGCATTGCGATTGCCTATGTGGTGGCGCATCGAGAATACAGGCGCATCAAGAATGATATAGAAAAATACGGAAAAATAACCTTTCTCGTGTTGGCTCTTGAATTGGTGACTTTTTCCCCTTTTGCTATTTCCGTTCTTTTGGCTTTGCTCGGCGTGCTCTTTTTGTTTATTGGCTCGGGGAAGGGCTCTTTGTCGGGGTAAGGGAAATATGGGTACGATGAACGCGTGCGTTTTCAATTCTCCACTCAGGTTTGTTGATCCGAGTGGGCTATTCTGGGTCAATATTGGTGGGGCTGTTCTTGGCGGAATCGGTGCTTATATCACGGGTGGTAGTTCGACAGATGTCGCAATTGGCGCCGCGGCAGGCTTTGTTTTTCCCACTGCGGGACCAGTTGCTGGTGCGGCATTAGGTTACATTGGCCACATGATGAATCCGGATTTGGCCGGTAACCAATCCGATATTCCGTCACGGCCATTGCCGCCTGAGATTCAGAATGTGATTAATCAGCAACCCCCACTGAGTAGTATACCGCCGCTTGATCCGTTAGCAGGGCAGCCGCAAATCCAGCCAGTTTGTGGACACTGATAGTATGAAATCATTGAAGAGAGACTGGATTGCATTTGTTCCAGGAATGCTATTTCTTCTTCTCCTGATTGCCGGTCGAGAAGTGATGGATGGGTTTGATTATCAGCAGAAGGAATCACACCTGTTTTTGATGGTGACCACCCTGTTCTGTGGCCTCATCAGCCTTGGCCTATACATCCTCTTGAATAGGCCACGTTTCACGGATTCTGTTTCTGAAAAAACAAAGAGGCAGGTGTTGTTAGGCGTTTGTCTCAGCGCCGTGTTTTTGTGCGTAATCGGTCTGGTGTACTGGCGAAAGTTCTTATGGCACCAGGATTAAGTCGGCGGAGAGACCCGAGCGGAGACCTTCCTGGGCACCGCCAGACGCGGCAAAGAGAGCTCTGCGCAGGGTGGCCCGGAACAGTGGGCCGTCGGTCGAGGGTCTCATTGAGACGATCGATCAGGCAAAAGTACTCATCTTTGATGTTAAGGGAACAACCGTGAACGGGAATATGGGTACGATGAACGCGTGCGTTTTCAATTCTCCACCCAGGTTTGTTGATCCGAGTGGGTTGTACGCGCACCGAAATTCAATGAGGCCATAAAGAAGCTTGAGATTGTTCGGGAGCGCAAGAAGTAGTTAGAGCCGGAGGGATGTGGAAGATGTTGATGAAAATTGCTAACAGTCTTGGTTGAAAGAAATGTTTCGCGCTGCTATTATTTTTCAACTGCCGCTTCCACCACTGCAGACCCATGCATCAAAATGAGGCGTACTGAACATAGGCTTGTAATTTTTTATGAACAAATCACGAAACTCCCGGGAGAACAGTTGGGCTGAATGATACCAGCTTAAAATACTGAAAGGTGTATCGTTTTTCGGCAATACCCATACGCCGACATTACAATTTTTCAAAAGGTTCTCCAGTTCCCGCACCGGCTTTCCGTCATAGCTTGTAATTTCCATAACAGCCGGAAGATCAAGCCCCGGCATGCCAGTCATAAATGCAAGCTCCTGACGACACCAAGTCATCCAGTACGTATCGATACCGGCATATCCGGCTTCGATGCGCTTTCCGGGATATCTGGCGACGATTTCCCTGTATTCACCGAAAACACCTTCTACAAACTGGTCGTCAGGATAAATATCATCTATATATTTCAGAAAATCCCGTCCGATCCCATAGCCGCCGTACCATGCTCTGGCGTTGAACGAAACAATTACCGCCGTCATCACAATAACTGCCAGCCAACGCCTGCCCCGGAACAACGGCTTCAACTTCCCCACAAGAACAGCCTGCGCCATCACAACCAGTAGAGTCGGAGGATACATATAGTAAATCCCGGCTCCGTCCTTGCACGAAAGAATAGCGGACATCAAAACACATGCCGGAATTGAAATCCAGAAAAGCCATAACCTGCCGACCTCCTTCCTGAACACCGACCTGTCGTTGATATACAACAGGCCGGCGCTAAGCATGAAAGGAATCAGCAGGAAAAAAGTAAAATCGGCCACAACCATGAATGCTTTTTTGTCATAACCATGGCTCGCCACGACCACAAGAAGCTCAAAGTATGCCTTCAAATCGGCATTCGGCAACAAGAACGGCAGGAGTGGTAGTATGATCGAAACAACAAAGGTAGACACACAATCCGACAGACCTCTCTTTTGCAGTAGATAGGCAAAATGAGGCAGAAAAAAGAGCAATGCTTGCACTTTCATCCCGGTGGCGACCCCGGCAACAACACCTATCCATAGCCAAGATGTTTTCGATTTCGGCAAAAATAACAGATGTGTTGCAATGACTACACAAAGAGCAATTGCCGAATCAGAGCGCGACCAGACAGCGGCATAGCCGAAATGATGAATCAGCATCACCGAGAGCGACAAGAAAAGCAGCGCCAATGGAAGCTTGAATAACTTTCTAAAAAAATAAAGCAATATAACCAATGCCGCAGTATAGCTGCCAACGCCAAGGATTTTCGCAGAGATGACGCTGGGACCGAACAGGCGAAGAAAAAAAGCTTCAATCATGAAGTAAACTGGCCCGTATGGAAGCGACGGACCGCTGCCGCCGCTCAAGCCCGGATACAATGGACCTCCCCTGGAAAAAATCCACGATTGTATGGCGGCCGACGGTTCAGCATGATCTGCGAAATGGAGACTTAAAAAATATTTCCATGCAGTGTTGACGGCCAGCCAGAGCGTTAAAACAACAATTATTGCAATAAACGCCAAATAAGCCGTTCTGCGCGTTTTAGTGAAATCAGGCAACGGTATAACCGCCGTTTTTTTCGCGGGCCATGACATGAATAAGAGGGTTAAAAAAACCGGAACGAATATCTTCAATGAATCAAGGACAAACCGGTAATGGTCTGACAGATATACATTTATACTGTAAATATAATTCACTTCGCGTTTTCCAGGTCTTTAATGTTCGCAAAACAACCCCGATCCACCATCATGCAAGAAGAGTGTATCCCATGCGTTTCGGTGTTGAAACCCTTAACCTGAACGTGACAAAAAACCGGCTTAAAATCAGGCGCGCTCTTCACTTTGGTTAGAAGAAAGGACCCCGGGCGATTGCACGGATACTCCGGGCTAACTGCAGGACCATGCGGCGCGTTATGAAAAATCGTAACCCGATACCGCTCAACAAAATGGACCAACCTGGCCTGCACTTCCAAGGCATGGCGTAGTAGTAATGCAACCACAGCAGTGTTCCTGTATGTCAGGAAATCAGTTGGGGAGTGATGCTCTGGCAGCGGAGCATGTTGATCAGCGAAGACCCAAAAATAACAGCTGATCGACAGTATCGTGGTGTTAGGCTCCTTGTTTGAGCAGTTTTGACAATCACTTGAAGATTGTCTGTTTGTCGCGGATAAATTTACAAAAGGATCAATATGAAATAATAATTTATTTAATCAAGAACTTGGCGCGGTTTACGCGAGCAGCATGGATGCGCCGTGCTTGGCAACTTGATTTTGACTTAAGAAAAATTAAGTCGACAAAATGAAAGAACATCGGAAGAATAATGTCTCAACGCAGTATATTTTTTCGTTCGATGGGGGCATGTCCGAATGAAATCGAAGTCCGGCGCCACGGTTCTGGCGCTTGCCGGGTTGGTTTTGTTTTCAAATATTATTTCCACAAAGGTCTTTGCGGATTCATCAATAGATGCCCTGGACCCGTCAGTTCTGGTTTCTCCGCCCCTCGTAACCGCACTCAAAATCCCCGCTGAGCCGAAGCAGGGCGATTTTGTCACCGTGATACTGGAGCTTAACCCCGCATTTACTTCGCCAGCAGCACTCAGGTCCTGTCTCAGTGCCCGGCTTGATGGCGTGCCGGTCACATTGCTTCCGGCCACACAATCGATGTGGATCGCGCGTCTTGGCACGTTTACCGGGGTTGCGAGCCACGAGCTGGCGGTTGATATAATGGTAGAGAACAAAAAAGAGGCCGACGGCATCCGCGCCGCCATAACGCAACTTGATACCGATATCATGGATATTCAAAACGCCCTTAATGCCGAGACTGATCCCGGAAAGCGTACGGAGCTTCAGGGGCAGATTGCACATAAGACCGCCGAGCGCACGACACTTCAAAACATCTTGGCCACGCTTGCCAAGATCGTTGGCACGGATACGATCACATTTTCGGTCGATCCCAACATCAACATGGACGCCCTCCTGAAAAACATCTCCAAAGCGCAGGGGCGCGTGATCATTTCGCAGAACAATGACAGCGGGTTTGAATGGCTTGTGAGCGATCCCGAAGTGACAAGAAGCGTTACGAACGCGTCTTATGCCAACCAGTTCGGCCTCCATGGCGCAGCACTTTTGGATGCTTACAATATTACGCAGGAGCCGATGAATCTTGTGGCCGCCAAAAAAACCGCCGAAGTCCTCATGGCAAAAACTGTTTACAGAAGGACTTCTCTCTATGCCACGGACGGGGAGTTTATGGCAAATGCGGCGGGGTTTTATGGATTTCCGTCATACCGGCAAAAAGCCGTTGCCAACGAGATTGCAAACGAGGAGTTTTACGCGGCCATACACATCCTTAACAACCCAAGTCCCACCGAAGCCCAGGTAAACGCCCTTGCGCAGGCCGAGCTTGACGCCGTGACGGACGAGCAAAAGGTTGCGGGTTGCCGCCGCAGGCTTGTAGAAGCAGGGGGCCGTCCGGCGGGCCTTCGGGCGTTTGACTGGGGATCGCGCGTCCGGCAGGCCGCATATACGGGCAAGGACAATATCGCGCGGCTCATGGCGGCTGCGGTGGCTGCTGATTATAGCGAGATACAGATCACCGCGCCGTATTATCTCCTCGGGCTTGCCAACACGATCACGATTTTAAAGTTGCGCGAGCAGGACAATCCCGCCACGTACACGCCGGTTATTGCAAATGCCCGCCAGAAACTTCTTGCGCAGCAAAAAGAGGGCGGATTTTTTACGGTAGAGCCGTCCGAGGGGGCCGAAGCCGGGAACTTGCAGGACGCGGCTTTTATCGTGCAGGCGCTACTTGATATAAATGAAGTGGAACCGCTCAAAAAACTCATCAACTTCCTGATGGCCGCGCAACTGCCGACGGGCGGCTATGACCACTTCGGCAGTGAATTTGGTGAAGCGCAGAGCGAACTCATGGGATCGCTTGCGCAGGTATACAAAAAGTACGGCGCCGAGGCGGTCGAGATGATGTTTGAGGATTTATTGGTGGATGATCTTGGAAAAACTCCGCCGCCCCGTTACCGGCTCCCGGCCCTCAGCCCGGATAAAGTAGCGTCACCATTTATTTGAAATACAAAAAAGGAAAAAAAATGAAAAACAAAAAAAAGGTATTCGTAGCACTGGCCGTCATGACTGCTGCTTTGTCTGTAACGGCGTTTGGCGGGACGCCGGACAATAAAGCGGTTTTTTCGCATGTTGATGACCTCATCCAGTCCGTCTACAGCGCGCACGCCCTGATGCAGGAAAATCTTGATGATGCGCCTGATTTTGTAGAGTTGCAGGCGGACAAGGCCGCATACGCCCCCGGCGAGCGGGCGATACTTGTGGTTCATACAAGGATTCTGCCCGGCAACCACGTCTACGAATTTTATCTTGCGGGGACTTTCAATGCCGAGCCCATAAAGATTACACGCATCTCGGATACTGAGGCTGTGGCCGTCACGCCGTATTTTGCGGTGCCGGGGCAGATGGTATTTTCCGTCGATGTGTATCTGCAGGACAAGCAGCTTGCGTCCGATCTGAACGCCACGGTTTTTTATTATGAATCCGATAAATGCCGCCTGGCCCGCATGCTGGAATCCGAGACCGACCCGGTTAAACGCCGGATGCTCTCTGACATGATGGAGCGGGACACGGCCATAATTGCAGACGCAAAGGCGCAGCTTATGGAGAACCGGCGGAAACTTGAGACAAAGACGCTTGCGGTGACGGTGGCAAATAAAATCAATTTATTGTCTATTAATAATGCCCCGCCACTTGTGATTGAAAAAGATGCTGTCGGCTGTGGTTACCAGGTGGGCGCGCATGCGACGTTTGCCGTACATGTGTTGACGGATTTCACCGGCGAGGATGGTCCTCAGGAGAACGTTGTAACGGCAAGAATCGGCGCGGATCGAGTGAGCGGTACGCAGGGGGCACTTAGGGATTTTTTGTTTACGACGCAAGCATTCACTCAGGCCGATGTCGGCACGAGGTTGTTTGATGCGACATTATATATTAGGTCAAAAGCGCGAGCCGATTCACTGCGTGGTGCGATCCAGAAGGCCAGCGTGCGCCGCGCGGACCTTATAGCAAAGCGCGACGCTACCGCAGACGCGATGTGGAAGGCGTATTACCAGCACGAGATAGATGATCTTACGGCTGTGATTGCGGTGTTTTACCGGCAGCTTGAGGGGATGCTCACGTTTGTCGGGACAAAAAGTTTGGCGTTTTGCATTACGGCTTGAACCAATTGAAAGGGGTATGGATGAATACGATGAATAATTTGAAGAGATATTTTGTTGTTCTTGGTATTTTTTCAATCACATTGCCTGGAATGTCGCCGTCGGCATTGGGGGCTGCCGCATCTTCTGTGGTAGCGCCTGTTGTTGCGGATTCCAGTCCTATATTTTATATTTCCAGCGACCATGATTGCGACACCTATAAAATGGGTGAGTATGGTGTTTTCACCGTAAATCTGCTTACGGAGTTCAACGGAGCGGATGGTTCGCAAGAAGCCGTCGTGCGCGGTACGGTGGGACAGAACCAGATCGCAGGTATGGCGCTTGACGACCGTGTGTCCGTTTTCACCACTCCAAAATTCATGGCCGTGGACACCGGGGAACATGATTTTAATGTGAATATCTTCATCCGCTCCAAAGCAAGGGCCAATTCACTGCGCGAAGCCATCCGGAAGGCCGGCAGCAGCCGCGAAGAACTCATAAAGCTTCATGATTCAACTGATGATCCGCAGGCCCAGGAATATTATCAGCTCAGAATAGACGAGCTGGGTCTTGTTATTAATGAGTATTACCGGCAACTCGAAAATATTTTAACGGTCGTGGCTTCGGGTAATTTGAGATTCAAGGTCAATTCGGTGAAGCCGGTGTCGATCGTGGTTTCTCCTGCTGCGGCCACCATAACGGAGGGAGGAATGCAAAACTTTGCGGCTGACGGCGAGTTTCCCGATGGGCATCATGAAAATATTACGTCTGTGTCGCAGTGGAGTGCCGTGAATCCCTCTATAGTCGCGCCAACGCAGATTGTGGGTCAATTTACTGCCGTGGCGCCCGGGAATACAGTCATTTCCGCGTCATTTGGAGGCACGAGCGGTATCGCTTCGATTACAGTGGTGCCGGCGATTGATCCGGTGTGCGGCAATACGGCAGGGTTACAGCAAGGCTCACCATGGCCGATGTGGCGCAGATGTCCGTCCAATAATTCACGGACGATGATGGTTGGGCCTGATGCGCCGGAAGTAAAGTGGTCATTCACAACAGGAGGAGAGGTGCGTACGACACCGGTCATAGCCGCGGACGGTACGATATATTTTGGATCGCTTGACGGAAAATTTTATGCACTGAATCCTGATGGGACGCAGAAGTGGTTTTATCAGGCGGGAGAACAAATCTGGTCATCAGCGGCCATAGGAACTGATGGGACTGTTTATTTCGGTTCTCATGATCACAAACTATATGCACTTAATCCAGATGGAACACAAAAGTGGTCTTTTACCGTGAACCAGCCGATTTTGTCTGCAGTAAATATTGCCGGGGATGGGACTATATATTTTATTCGGGATGTTTATGGTAATGATCCCGCCGTTCTTTTTGCGGTACATCCTGATGGAACGGAAAAATGGCGTTATACATTGGTAACAGATCTTAGTATGCGGAACATGGCCTCCTTGTCGGTTGGGCAGAATGGAACGATTTATGTCGGTGGCGAGTGCGGTCATTTGCTGGCGATTAATCCGGATGGAACGCTGAAATGGGATTATATTGTTGGTGATAATCCGGGTGGTCATCCTTATATAACGATATCTCCGGCAGTGGATCCTGACGGAACGGTCTATTTCTGGCCTGGGGCAGCAAATAATACACGTGTTCATGCCATTAATAGTGATTCAACACTGAAGTGGCGTTCGGAGAACATGAACATGAGCGGACTCATGACTTTCAGCTTTGGAGATGACAGGTCCGTTTATATCAGTGACGGCGGCGGAATTATAATTCTCTCGCCTTTAAATGGACAGCAGGGCGGTTTTATTCCGGATGGCAATCTGCAGGCATCGCCTCTGATCTCCGGACCTGACCAGACTGTTTACTTTGGAAATGTCGCCGGTACTTTTTACGCTGCAAGGCACGATTACAGCATCAAATGGTCCCTGCCGGTGAGCGACAGCGGCCTCTATTCGTCACCATCCATGGGGGCCGATGGAACCATATATGTGGGTTCCAATAACGGCAAGGTGATCGCCATCGGTCAGGCTGGAAAAAAATAATTCTGTATAAAACAAAGGGAGAAATCGAAGATGAATAATTTTATCAAAAAACAAGTAAAGACGTTCGTAACAGCAGGAATAATCATGCTTGCCGGCAGCAATGTTTTTGCCGCCGAGCAGCCGCTCGTGCGTCTGTTGTTGTCGCCGGAACAGCCCGTGGCAGGACAAGCCGTTACAGCTGCGCTGGTTTTGGAATCGGATTTCACTTCGCCGGACAAGGTACAATTATTTCTACGGGCCGCGCTCGACGGAAACACGATCAACCTGCATCAGGGCGGCAAGGAGATATGGCTCGCGTCGCTGGGTGTTTTTCAGGGAGCCGGGCAGCACGTACTTTCCGTCCAAATCTGGATTGAGGATTCTGATGAAGCCAGGGACATGCGCAAGGCGATAACCAAACTGAAAACTGAAATCGCGGGCCTGCAGGATGCCCTGGCGCATGAGACCGATCCTGCGCGGCGTTTGTTGCTTGAAGCCGAAATTGCCGCCAGGCAGGATCAAAAAGCTGGCCTTGAGGCCGCGCTTCTTGACGAGAGCAAACTTCTTGGCACGGAAGTTTTCGGGTTTGCGGTTGCGCCCTCGCGGAAGGCGGAAAAAAGCGCGCCCGACTTTGTCGAGCTGCAATCCGACAAGACAGTTTATGCCGTCGGTGCGCGCGCTCTTTTGACGGCGCACGTGCGTATACAGCCCAAGAATCCTGATTTTGAAATAGCACTTGTCGCCACGCTTGATGGCGCACCGGTCAACGTGATCCGTGTTTCAGACGGCGAGGCCGCCGTGGTGACGCCAGTGTTTTCCGCCGCCGGAAATTTTCAATGGATTGTAGACGTGTATTTTCAGAACAAGCGCGTCGCGGCTGGTATTAATGCGTCGATAGCAAAATATCAGGAAGAATATTGCAGGCTCGAAAAGGAACTTGCGGAGGAAACCGATCCGGTGAAACGTCAGAATCTGATTGATCGCATGAACCGCGACACCCAGTTGATAGTGGCGCTGCGCGGCAGGCTTGATTCGGTGCGGAGGAAGATCGAGACCAGGGCGTTTGTGGTGACCGTGGAGTGAGTATGTATAAGTACATCAGAAACGTATCCATGGCATGTCTGGCGGGCGTGGTGTTTTTTCAAGTTGCAAGTGCGGCGCCGGATTCCCGAAACAACGAAAAATACTGGCAGGAGGTAAATGGACTGCTGGATTTTCCGGCGATAAATTCGAATAATGCCGCCAGATCCCTGAAAGAATTTGTAACCACACCTGAAACATTCAAAACCAGATGGGTGTCAATCAAAGCCGATCATGCCGGTTATCACTACACCGAGGGGCAAAATGCGACTTTTACCGTCATGATCGAGACAGGGCCGGTGCATCCTGATTTCGGCATAACGCTCGAAGGATATTTTCCGGATATGAATAGAAAGGTGGATTTGCAAAAAATTGGTGAAATTTTCATGTTCACCACGCCCGCGCTGCAACCCGGAAGCGCGGCTTTTGTGATAAAAGCATATCTGGAAAACCAAGCCAGATCAGCCGCATATGTGCGGATTATTGCAGAGACGCAGTCACATATCGCTTTTTATGAAAGTCTTTTGAATACGGAACAGGACCCGGTCAAACGGCAGCAGTATGAAAAAGAAATCGCAAGGCTTCAGGCCGCCAAACAGGCACTGCAAATAGAGTTGCAAAAACTAAAAACACTTGTGCAGGAAGAAACCGTAAGTCTCAGTGTCCGGTATGACGACGATCTGCCGCCGACGCTGACGGTTACGCCCGGAGATGGTGCAAATCTATCGACTTCAACACCTCTTGTAATGGTTGAGTATACGGACAATCGCGCAGGAGTGGATGCGTCCACCCTGAAAGTGGAGGTAATCCCGCAGGGCGGCCCGGCGCTTGATGTTACAAGCAACTTCACCATCACGGATTCAAGCGCAAGTTTTCAATTTACGGATGCGATTCAACTTCCGCTGGGTGATGTAGAAATCCGCACAAGTGTGTCAGACCGTAATGGAAATCAAGCCACGAAAAGCATTACGTATCATGTGGATCTCGGGCAGATCACACAGGGCTATATTGAAGGTATTGTTAGCGATACCGGCGGCAATTCCATTGAAGGCGCAACCGCCAACACCCAAGGCGGTGCTATTGGCAAAACACACCGCGCGATTACGGGGCCTGATGGAAAATTCAAAATTCCATTTACGCAAGGCGGGGATTTCATCGTAAATATTTCAAAGTCTGGTTTCACTTCGCAGCAGAGGCAGGTGACGGCCGTAAACGGACGGGATGCATCTGTAGAACCGCTTACGCTCAAAACGCTTGATCCGCAGACAACAAGCATTCAGGCAGCAGCAGGAGGCACTGCACAAAACTCAAGCGGCAACGTGCAGCTTGATATTTCGGCAAATGCAGCAAGTCAGGACATGTCACTCAATATCACGCAGTATGTTGCTGGCGGGGAACTGCCCAATCCGCTGCCGCTGCTTTCGGAGTTCACTTTTGCGGCCAGCAACGAGCCTGACGGCGTTACATTCAGCACGCCAGCTGCGGTAAAACTGAAGAACACGCTTGGATTTCCGGCTGGTGCCACGCTTGTATATGGCAATTACAGCAAGGCGCAGGGCAGGTGGCTTGACAGCGGCAGGAATGCCGTTGTGAGTGGAGACGGCCAGTGGATCAATTTTGATCTCGATCATTTCAGTGCGTGGGATACCAATCAGCCGGTTGCGCCGCCGACAACAATCGGTCCAAGGGGTGCGACAGAGGGGCGCGGGGGGCTTGAGGGAACATACGGCTCCGGATGGAACGCGGGTGATGCGCCATCAAGTCCACAGACAAGCTGCGCAGGCTGCAGAATTGATATCAGAACTGGAAATCTTGGAACCGACTATGTGCTTCCGCCCGTAATGAGGCTTGGAGAGGCGCAGACACTCAATTTTTCATACAACAGTCTTACCGTGTCGCCGGCGGCGGTGGTGGCGGTGAGAGAGCAACTGCTTCCCGGCGCTTCGCCTGACAACATCACTGTTTCACTTACTAAGCAGGCCGAAAGTATCTTCAGATATTACGCCGCGTAACGCGTATCAGGAGCTTGAAAAAATGACCGAATCCGCTCGGGACTTTTCTGGAGAAAGCGGAGTCTTCCAACAACCGTGCGATG
>Ga0208375_1002675_pt1 | contig 16285 bp, 20 predicted proteins | sample RifOxyD1_FD_184038 | JGI IMG/M metagenome (GOLD analysis project Ga0208375, IMG submission 184038) | Soil microbial communities from Rifle, Colorado - Rifle Oxygen_injection D1 (SPAdes) | ecosystem: Environmental > Terrestrial > Deep subsurface > Rock core/Sediment | place: Rifle, Colorado... | reverse complement strand
ATGGAAACAAGAAGGTGCCCGTTTGTTCAGGACGATCAAATTTTTCCTCTGGAAAAACCATCCCAGGTGAGTGAAAACACTTTCGTTTTGGTGAATCTTGGAGAGGAAGGCCCTATAACCAGTTAGAAATGGTTTTTGCCAAAGTTTTCTTTTTACCGCTAAACCTATGGTCGGCCCCTTTAATAACTTTGTAATCAAACCCCGGTTGATGTTTTTTAAGTATTTCTACGGCCTTTTTACCCCCCTCCCAGGTATATTCATCAAATTGACCGTATATAACAAGAGACTCCTTGTCAATTCCTGCAAAGTACCTGAAAAGCGGTTTTTTGGAAAGCTTAACCTTTCCTAACGCTTCGGCGAAAGGAAAACAATTATAATCCCCATCGGGATTTGCTATGTCATAAAAGCCCTGATAAGAAAAAACCTCCCCGCTTTCAAGAGTCTCAGGGGAAATTTCCAAACCCTCTCCTTTGCCAATTTTTGCCTTGGACTTAGCCAGTAGCTTATTAAATTTCCTTTCTCCCAAAATGTTGTAATAAACATCCGCATCGTCCCCACCGCAGATTAAAATATATTTTTTAAATTCATTTTTTGGTTTGAAGTGATCATAAACACAGATTTTATTGGCTCCGGTGGAAACACCCGCCAGATAAAACTCCCTGTAGCCGAGCTTTTTTAAAAAAGAAACGGCCCCATCTATATCCAAAACACACTCTTTGATGCGTTCATGAGCCATGCCAAAAGGAATTCTTTCTTCTTTACCCTTTCTTTTGACCGTAAACCTTTTAATTATATTTGCTCCACGATTATTAAATTTAAGAAGAGCTATACCTTTTTTTGTTAATTCTTCCGGCAAATCCAAGTTTTCAGCCTGGTCATAAAATACGGAGCTGCTGCCGTTGCCATGAAGGTAAATTACGGCCTTTTTTGAACCTTTAGCTTCATATAAAAGTCCGGGAAGATTCAGTCCATCACTTGTTTCGAATTCAACTAATTTTGGCTCATTCATACTTGGATTTTAACATCCTCAAGAGAGAATACAAAATAATCTTTTTAATTATATTTACTTCTTATCTGGATGAAGTTTTTGGTTTGTAGCTATCCAAGAAAAAGCTTTCGGGAGAGGAACAATCGTGGTCTTTGTTAAATTCATCAATGGTATATTTAACAGGGCGCCCATTAAGATCAAGCCCTAAGCCGTGAAGCTTCGGTTTTATAAAAGCTCTGGGGAAAGAATAAATGGCAATACTTGTAGCATTTGATATTTTTTGAGTTTTTTTAACGGCTTTTTCAAAAGATTTTTGATAATTTGGTGTTTCCCTGTCACTGGCATAATCAATATTAATTAAAATAATATGCTGATCCTCAGTTTGGATAGCCAGAAAGTCGGAAGTGATGTTGCCTATATACCCTTCAATTTGACGCCTTCTGTCTGAAATCTGAACACCTCCCACCTGGATTTCAGAGAGTTTCGAAATCTCAAAAGGATTTTCTTTCGACATTGTGCACGTATTCTAATTCCGGAATTAGAGAAAAGCAAATTTCAGTAAATGGAAGGAAATTTGACGACTCTTTGCTTTTTGGGAGTAAGCTAGATTAGAATTAGACAAATGCCGAAAGTTTTACTTGAAGAAAGAATTAAAGAAATTGAGGCTAGGAATAAAAAGGTTGAGGTAGACAAAGCTTGGGAGTTAAGTTTAACTCGCCGCGTTCTCCTTTTTGTTTTTACATATCTTGCGATAGGACTTTACTTGAGCGCGATTAGAATCCCCAGTCCTTGGCTAAATGCAATAGTTCCAGCAGTGGGTTTCCTTCTTTCCACCCTTACACTCCCTTTCTTCAAGAGTATTTGGATGAAGTATTTGAAGAGAGAATAACTCAGTCTTTGTACTATAACCGTGAGTTTTTTCTTAGCTTTTTTGGCAATAATTTATATTAGTACATTATTACGTTTCTAAGAAATAATTTTTCATTCTAAGCAAAAGAACTCCCGTCGATTCACATCTTGGTCGGACATCTTTTGCTATAAATTGAATTCACTTCCTACACCCAGTCTGAAAATTAGGTGGATTTTGGGAACAAACAAAACAAACCTGTTTGATTTTTGTGAAATCTTGCTGTACACTGCGGGCATGAGTCTACCAGAGGGAGAATATAATCATTCGCTTGTTCAAGAATCCTTTGAATTAGGAGTGCACCAGGGTAAATTATCGGAAAGACTGGAAGCATATTTGGCTTCAGCAAAAGAGGTGACTAAGCTTGCTTCAGAAGTTTCCATTTTAATATCAAACCCTCAGGAGGCGACTGAAGCAATGCTTCTGATTAATAGTGTTGCGGAATGGTTGATAAAAAAGGCCGCCGAACCAATAATCCCAGGTGAACAGTGATTTATATTTTGGAGTGTTCGCTACTAATTAAAGTTGAAATAACATTTAAAATTGCTATACCAGGGTTTTTGGCCCTTGTACCAACAACAACCCCTTTTTCAGACTTAGGTTTCCTTAGGTAGTTTTCTTCACTTAAAGGCCCTTCTATTTTTATATTTCCATCTTCTTGGGGGACCCCAATATATGGATATTTATCACTTTCTGCCATTGGTAGTTAAATTTTATCATACAAAAAAAAACACAGGCCCTTGCACGGAATTTAAAAATAAAAAATATTCCGGCAAGGAACCTGTGTTTTGAGTCAAACAATGGTTATCCAAAAAAAAGCGTTCGTTGAGATTTTTCTATGGGAGTCCTAATCTTCAAAAGGGCCTTTTTGAGATCCTTGGTGTACACCGTAATTTGACCCTCCTGCCAGAATTTGTACGTCTTGTAGTAAAAAATAAGACAACTGGAACTAAAATATCCGGTGATTTTTTCTACCTTTATCAATTCTTCCGAATGAGGCAGGGTTTTTATCTGACCATTTTTCAAAAAGAGGAGTTTCCACAGACTCACCCACGATATGAACGTTTCGCTTGAGTACTTGTATTTATTAAACAGGCAGAGCCTTACGACCTCCACTTGACTATAAAAGTCAAGAATCAAGTATGAATACAGAGTTGATATAGACATTACCTTTTGTACACTTTTTGTCGACATTCAAACCTCCTTATGTTTTTCCCTTATCGCTAAAAGGACCGTTTTTAGATCGTTTGTGTTTACAAAAATATTGTTGATATGCGGATTGTTGATGTAAAAAGAAATACATAAACTTTGCCGTTAAACGAACGGTTAATCCGTCGATATCTTCCAGTAACAGAGAGTTGTGTTCGTTTCTGTTACACTTCAACCTATAAAGATATGAAACAGCCATGTGCACCTCCTCGTGCGTAAATTTTGAATATGTTTATGTGCGAAAATTACCTATGGCCAGGATATTAGCACGAAAGGGGAATGTGGTCAACTTATGGGGTATTGTTCAATCCTTTACTGGAACTAATCAAAAAACAGACAAAAAGCAAATTGACCCATTGACCACCAACCCTTTCTGCTATATACTTGCAACCAGTAAGATGAGAACTTAAGCTTTCAGAGGCCCGAAAAGGCCACGGTTTTGAATTTAACCGCCTCTGGGCGGTTTTTTAGTTCTCACGGGGTTGACTCGCCTCAAAGGTTGATAACTCTTCAAAAAAGCACATTTTAGCCACAAAAAAAGGGGTAAATCACAGTTTTAAATAGAAAGAACCCAAGATTATTTTTAAGTTTGTTCTTTTTCGTATTTACGGCTGTCATTTATTCCTTTTAAGTAGCACCTTAAAAGCCGAAGATTAGTGAAATTTAATTTAACCCCAAACCTCTGTGCGAAGTTTGGGGGACACGAATTCTTAAATTGGAATTCGAGATATGGTTGGAAGCAGGATCGTCCAAGAAACATTTACTTGTATATTTGGACACTTTTTGAGGGTTTGATCCTGGCCCAGGATTAACGCTGGCGGCATGCCTTATGCATGCAAGTAGAACGAGTCTCGCAAGAGACTAGTTGCGAACGGCTGAGTAATGGATAGGAATCTACCTTTTGGCGCGGAATACCTCATCGAAAGATGAGCTAATACCACATAAGACCGCAAGGTGAAAGCGCTTAACCGCGCACCGATTGATGAGCTTATCTCCCATCAGGCAGTTGGTAGGGTAATGGCCTACCAAACCTATGACGGGTACCCGCCCTGAGAGGGGAAACGGGCAGAAAGGGACTGAGACACGGCCCTTACATCTACGGATGGCAGCAACAGGGAATCGTACGCAATGGACGAAAGTCTGACGTCGCAATGCCGCGTGGAGGATTAAGGCCTTCGGGTTGTAAACTCCTTTTACAGTAGAAGAGATTCTACTGAGAATAAGCACCTGCTAACTCTGTAAAGTTTGAAAAAAAACTGGTGCAGAGACCAATAGCAATATTGGGAAGAAAACTCTACTATATGCTGGAAAAGTTTGTAAACAGGTAGATAGTTGCTTTTAAGTAACTGAAAATTTTACCTGAAACCCAAAAAAGTACGCGGTTGTACATAAGGGTTGCAAAAATATCAGCAGGCAACCTCCGTTTTTAAACGGAGAGAGTCCTCAGAGACTATACGTGGAGCTCCTTTTTCGGGTATAATTCGGAATAGGATGAAGATATAGTCCAAGCATACATGGAAGAACATGTAAAAATAGCAATTGGATCAATTTTGGGAGACGGGCACTTGAAATATTTATATAAGAGAACTCAGACTTCTCAACTTTATATTTCTCAACACACAAGCAAGCTTCCATATTTGGAATGGTTACATTCTAAATTGGGAAAAGGTATTGGAGTTGGCCCAGTCAAACACAAAAAAGGCTATCAACAGCATTATTTTATAACTGAACCAGATGTAACTCTGGGTTTTTATAAAAAGATATTTTATGTAGGTGGGAGGAAGGTTATACCCAGAGGTATATCCGATCTCCTTAAAAATGAAATTTCGTTGGCTGTTTGGTATATGGACGATGGTACATTGGATAAGAGATCCAAGTATCATTTCAACGCATCAATTGCTTCTAATTGTTTTAGTTTTGAAGAATGTGATCTTTTATCCAATGTTCTAAAAAGTAACTTTGGAATTAAAGCTTCAGTCAATCAAACTAAGATGAGGGGAAAGGTTTATCCCAGACTTTATATTTGGTCTGAGAGTATGGAAAGATTTATTTCTTTACTGAAACCTTACATCCATTCGGTTTTTAAATACAAAATCGGATATTAGTTTTCTTCTAGTGTATTCGGCCAGCAGCCGCGGTAATACAGAGGGTGCAAGCGTTATCCGGATTTATTGGGCGTAAAGCGTTTCGTAGGCGACTAGGCAAGTTATCTTTTTAAGGCCACGGCTTAACCGGGGAAAGGGAGATAATACTACCTCGTTTGACTACTGGTGGGGCTTCCGGAACTGATGGTGTAGTAGTGAAATACGTTGATATCATCAGGAACTCCGAGGGCGAAGGCAGGAAGCTAACCAGTTAGTGACGCTGATGAACGACAGCTAGGGGAGCGAAAGGGATTAGAGACCCCTGTAGTCCTAGCCGTAAACTTTGCTTGCTAGAGGTGTGTCCCTTAAAAGATGCGCCTCGTAAGCTAACGCGTTAAGCAAGCCGCCTGGGGAGTACGGCCGCAAGGCTAAAACTCAAAGGAATTGACGGGGACCCGCACAACCAGTGGAGCATGTGGTTTAATTCGAGACGAAACGAAGAACCTTACCAAGCTTTGACATAACTCCGTTTAGGCACCCAGAAATGGGAGCTGATCTTTAGAAATATTGATGGAGCTACAGGTGTTGCATGGCCGTCGTAAGCTCGTGCCGTAGGGTGTTCCCTTCAGTGGGGTAACGAGCGAAACCCTTGCCGCAAGTTGAATAATCTTGTGGGACTACCTAAATTTATTTTAGGTGGAAGTAGAGGATGACGTCAGGTCAGCATGGCCCTTATAGCTTGGGCTACACACATGCTACAATGGAGCCGACAGAGGGTATAGCCAAGTGGTAACACGGAGCTAATCCCATCAAACGGCTTCTCAGTGGGGATTGAGGGCTGCAATTCGCCCTCATGAACGCGGAATTGGTAGTAATCGCGAATCAGCTATGTCGCGGTGAATACGTTCTCGGGTCTTGTACACAGAATAAATGCGCGCCAAGCAGCTTAAATAACAAAGTGGTTAAAATCCACTCTCCGATTTCTTTTCGGAGTAGCCAAAAAAAATTGACAGGGACAATACTGGTAACAGATGTCCTGGAGGGTCTGAGGCAAAAGACAGCCCAATTGTAAAAACAGATGTTCGACCTCCCGGTGTGTCCGAGGGAAGAACTTTAAAAAGTCTGATTGGGATGTCTGGAAATGTTTATTAAGTGACCTTGGGAGATCCTAACGGGATTTAAGTAATCGCCTGTTAGGAAGTCAGCTACATCCATAGTAACGCTTGTAAAATAAATGTATAATTTATTTGACGCAGCGTGAAGGGAGTAACCTAGAATGATTACTGCAGATTATATTGTTGGATTAACCGATGGGGAAGGGTGTTTCTACATAAATATTAGACCTCCAAACAAAAGATATAAGGGGTCAAGAGTAGGAGTAGAAACTCACTTTTACATTAAACTTAGGGAAGATGATCTTCCACTTCTAAAAAAGGTTAAAAACTTTCTTAAATGTGGAGCAGTCTATTTCCAAAAAGAAAAAAGGGAAAACCATTCCCATTGTTATCGTTTTGAGATTAATTCCCAGAAGGATATTCAAGAGGTTTTGATTCCTTTTTTCGATAAAAATCCGTTAAAAAGCAAAAAGAAAGAAAATTATAAAATTTTCCGGAAAGTTGCCATGATTATCAGAGACGGTAATTATAAAAGCGATAAAAGTATTAGGAAAATCCAAAAATTAAAATCGCAGATGAACTCTGGGGCTCGCCCGGTGCGGGAAATCCGCTCGCCGGGTGGGAACGTGAAGCTAACTTAAAGCTATCGCAATCCGCCCGTCAAGTCAATAAAGTTGGAGACACCTTAAATCCCGTTGTACGGGATCAAGGTGGAGTCAGCGATAGGGACTAAGTCGTAACAAGGTATCCGTACTGGAAGGTGCGGATGGATCACCTCCTTTCTAAGGAGTGATAATTTCACCCAGTTTTTAAGTCTGCCGTTTTTGCTTCCAACCATTGGGTTGGTAATAAAACGGAGTCAAATGCTTCCAGCCATGTCTTGAGTTCTAATAATGTGTTCAAACAATTAACTTTTCACCTATTTTTCGGCTTTAGAAGTCAAACCAAAATCCCGCTTTAATGGCGGGATTTTTGTTGGGAAAATAAAAAAATTTCTAATATATTTAGTGGGGTTAAAAGAAAACTCACTCTCCAAGGATAATCGCGTAACGGACTGCCTGATAAAAATCTGCCGCATCATAAGGATCAACCCCAACCAGATCTTTTTCAGCCGGATTATTCCATCCGCAGAAAATTATAACGATTTGAGCCTTTCCGTCTTTTTCGTAATCCGAAATAGAAGGATCTATTGTTGCAAGAGTTGAGAAGATGTTCTCATTTGTCAAAAGAACTTTTTGCCCTTCCGGACCCTGAACATAAGGGTTGTGGCTGAAAGGACCGAGTTTGTCGGGTGGAACCCTTACCATGGCCAAGACCTTGAGATTTTTAGCTTCAATATCACCTTGTGTTATAGAAACATCCGCCTCTATAAACATATCCATATTTTTTTGAATTTGATCGGGGGCAAGTCTTTTGTCCCAGCTTCCCGGGGAGTCTTCGAGAAAGTGCCTGATGTCTTCCGCCTCCAGTTTTATTTGGCCTTGATTTACATAGCCGGAATGGACGAAATGAAGTAAATCCTCGGGATTTCTGTCTTGTAATTGATAGTCGCAGGAAAAATGATTCCCGGGTGCATAAATCGGACCGCAGAGAAATGAGGCAAAAGAATTTACCTTAAAAGAGGAACCTTGGGATAAATCTATTTGAATATCTATTTCTTTGGAAAAATCGGAAAAATCTATTCCGAACATTTTATAAGGGTAAATAATTTCCGTTGAAGTTTCAGTGGGGGGCAACGGGGTAGGGCCAAGGGTTTGTTCAAGGTCAGGCAGAAACGGTATGACGGTTGGTGTCCAGACAATACGAATATTATTGTCATATCCCTGACCTGCCCTGGTTTTAGGTACAGTTGAGCAACCCGCCATTAGAAAGGTGGCAATGGTTGCTGCACGAAAAAGTCTCTCTTTATTGTTCATTGTTTATTTTTTTATAAATGAAAAAATGGTGCTTTGGAGACATAAAGTTTTTTGAGTCGAGATTCGACAGCTTTATGCCTCCAAAGGTTAACAGAAAATGGTTATATCTTCATAAGATATTTACGTCCGAGAAAAACCAAAATTCCCAAACCAGTAAACAAAAACACAACACCAATTGGGAAATTTGTGGCTGGAGCACCGTCTCCGCCTCCACCTGGAGGAGTACTTTGCGGTGTTTTTACAACCTTGGTTTCTGTAGGATCCGTTGGTTTAGGTGTTTTAGTAATTTTTGACGGCTCGGTCGGTGTAGGTGTGTTAATCATTGTTGATGTGGGTGTCAGTGTATGGGTTGGCGTGAACGTATTTGTTGGTGTTTCATCGTTACAATGACTTAACTGAAGATGGTTTTGATCATCACCAATGCCGGTAAAAGACACCGAGGCTACAACACTTGCGTCAATGGCACCCTCACTGTCTGCCGACCAACTTCCGTTCCCACTTTGCTCCATTGGGTAATCACTTCCGTCCACCGTCAAGGTGACGGGTGCTTCTATCCCAAAAGAGGGGGATAACACCCAATGCCCACCGTTTGCGCAGGGTAGGTTTTTTGAACCGTTTCCTGCCCAATCAATTGTTCCATCAGCATTAACAGTTGATGTATTTACGGCCATGATGAAAACGATCACGGCAAAAACGAAAATTATTTTTTTCATGGGTCCCTCCTTGAACCTGATGAAAAGAAAACAATGTAAAAACTAATCTTTCAAACGAACCTCCTTTTCTGTTAAGTTAAAGTGCGTTTCCTCTGAAAATCAGCAAAATAGACATTCGAGAAAATCAAGTCAAAGTATATCAAGAGTACTTGGAAAATCAATTAATTGTCTTTATCGGGAAGTGTCTTGAGGGTTTGACGGCTTTTGTGGGGGTCTGTTTTGGTTGTTGTATTTTTTGCGGAAGTTGGGTTTTCCATATCGACGACTGCCAAATTTATAATGTGGAGGTCGGGAAGACGGATAAGATTGGTTGCCGGATTGATCGACAGGCAAATTAGAAGCTTGGATGTTACCCTGAATTTGTGGATGTCCGGTTTGGGAGGTTGATCCGGCGGGACTTGGGTTTTGATTGGTTGAGGGAGGAATTGGGGTTTGGCTGCCAAAATTGGTGCTAACCGGTTCCTCTCCTTTGTTTATTTTTGTCCAACGTTCCCTGCTTACATTAATCACTTTTTGTCTATTTTCGTTTTTGGAAATTGGCAAAGGAAGTGTGGTGGCTACAAATGGTCTTGTAACCTGGGAATCTATAGTCATTTTTGTAGCTACCTGGAAGCGTCCAAGATTAACCAAATCGGTTTGGGTAAAAACCTCTGCGAATTCTTTAAACAGAACCTCAGCATCGCTAGCCCCAACTGCAAAAGTCATGACTGTTCCGGCATTGCCCAGAATTGCCTGGGTAACCTCTTCCGGAATTTGAGCCATATATTGGTTGGCAAGCATAATATCCAACCTATACTTTCTGGCCTCACTCATGATTTTAATAAAGCTTCCGGTGGCAAAGTTTTGAAACTCATCAACATATAGATAAAAATCCCGCCTTTCTTCTTCCGGAATAGAAACTCGGTGCATAGCAGCCAGTTGGAATTTGGTAATAAGCATCGCTCCCAAAAGGGCTGCGTTGTCTTCCCCAAGCTTGCCCTGGGACATGTTGGCTATAAGAATTTTGCCTTCATTCATAACATCATCGAGCTTGATGGAACTTTTTGGATGCCCTATGACGGTTCTTATTAAAGGAGATGTAACAAACTGACCCACCTTATTAAGAATTGGGGAGATGGCTTCCTGTTGAAGGCGTTCCGGCATTTTATCAAACTCATCTCTCCAGAAAGATTTCATCGTCTCGTCCAATAATGAGTTTTCTATTCTTTGACGGAAAAGCTTATTGGTTAAAAGTAGGGGAATGTCTTTAAGAGTTGAATTTGGGACCTGGGCCAGGGTAAAAAGGGAATTACGTAAAATATATTCCAACCTTGGTCCCCAGGAAAAGCCAAAGAGTTTATTAAATATGGAAACAATTCCACTTACAACCAATTCCGCCTCTTCTTTGTTGGTTACCTCAAGTGGATTAATGGCGATTGGATAATCGGTATCTGCAGGGTTAAAGTAAATTACATCATTAATTCTACTTTTGGGAATATAGTCCAGTATTATTTCTGAAAGGTCCCCGTGAGGGTCAATTATAGCCATTCCTCTGCCCTTTTTAATATCATCAATTGCCATGTTGGCAATGAGTGTGGACTTTCCGGTACCGGTTTTTCCGATTGCCCAGATGTGCCTACGCCTGTCCGCATCTTTAATTCCAAATATGGTTTCTCTGTTTTTAAAAACAGTTCTGCCAAAAAAGTTGATATTTTTCTTTTCTTCTTCAGTGGCGGTAATCGCATTGGGAAGGTTTTCAGGAGGTTCCGAAAGAACCTTTGTTCCCCAGGCAATACCCGTAACTTTAATTTTGTCGCTGGGAAGGTGCCAAAGGGTTGCCAACTCAAGAATATTAAGAATATTGTTTCCGGTAACTTTCCGTTTCAAGGTGTCTTTAGTAACCCTTTTGGAAGAGAGTGGACCTCTTTTTAGAGAACTAAAGTGGTTGCCGTCGGCCCTATCATAAACTCCAAAAGAACTGGCCAATTCTGTTAGGGATTTGTTCGTGTCGCCTATAAGGCGAACGGAAGTCTTAAAACCTGGGTAAGAAATTTTCTCAGTAATGATTGTTTTGTCCGCTCGTGGGGAATAAGTACCATCTTCATTTTTGGTTCCATGGTCTGCGTAGGAAGCCCCCTGGGCTTGCCAGGTGGTTCCGGCGGATTCTAGAGCAAGCTGAATTACTATTGTTTCGGTCGGTTCGGCTTTGGAAAGAACGGAGAGAATAGAGCTTAAGGGGTCCACATCCGCAAACTTGTCGTAAGTGCCAAGCGGATAGAAGTTTCCTTTGGATAGCTTTAGTTCTTTAACCACCAAGGAAATTTCGGATAAAGGATCTTTGACTTTTTCCATAACAACCAGGGGGTAATTGCTTTGGAGTTGAGCCTGAATAAAAGGAACAAGGGAAGGGTCACAGGTAATAATGAACATTATTTGCTGGTTTACTGAAGCAATTTCGAGGGAAAGAGCTAAAGGGTGAGTTCCAAGAAGTTTTTGAATGGCACTCACCGAGTTTATTTGGGTAAGAGCCGCAAGAAAGGTTTTTGCAGCCTCAGGAGTTACTTCAACATTCCTAGGCAGTTTCAAAAAAAGGGTGGTCAGGGAACTTTCCATACAAATATATTTCTACACATTCATTATATATGCTAACCAGCTAGCATTCCAAGCGGATAATTAAACAGTTCCTTCCCAAATTGATTAATTAAGACAAAAAATATCCCCACAAGTTTCGAAACTCTGACGATTTGTCAGAACTGATTGTTTCGACTTGTGGGGAAGTTGGGTTGGGAAAAATCGTTTACCTAATTTAGGTATAGTTGTCGATTCTTCCAAAAAAATCTATATATATTTCATGATCGGTGCCGTGGATGTCACGGAATACTTTTGTGACTTTTTCGGCCGGTAGGGAAGCCAGATTTTTGGCGATAGTTTCTTTATAGAGATCGGAAACATGGTAGCGTTTCAGGCTTTTGATCAGTATTGCCGTGATCTTATCCTTCTCCTCATCCGACAGATGATTAAGCCACAGCACAGTTACTGAAGATAAGGCATCCAAAGTTTCTATTAATGTTTCTTCTGGCGACTTATTAATTATTTGACCCAAAAATTCAGCCAGGGATGGCCGAGTTTCAGGGTCCGCCACCTGGGAATACGTCCAGACTGCAAAATAAAGAATAGTCTGGAGATCTTGGGATGCGGCAATAATTGACATTAACGGTTTAATTGACTTTGTTGTTTGCATGCTTGCTCCTTATTTGAATTTAAAAAAACGAATGTAACGACTAGAACCAGTGATGGTAAATACCTTGTGCTGCAAGATATGTTACAGTCACAAAAGTGGCCACAAAAATGTCAACCGTGGAATCGTCTAAAAACCTTCTGGCCAGACTCTCCTGGTATCTGTCGGATGTGGAGACAATAACTCCCACAACCAACATTAAAAGCAAGATCCAAGCGTTTTTCAGGACGGCAGAATAAACAGTACCCGGTATTATCGAAGCCAAAATTCCGGCTAAAATAATCACATATTTTTTCCACCAATACAGTGAATTTTCGCTGAATCCATAGATCAGGCCCCCCAGAGCCAGGAACCCGAAAATGATGCTCCAGTCAGAAGAGGGAACGAGATTGGGTTTTTGATTTAAGTATTCCTGGGTTGCGTATACAAACACAAAGTAAAACGCTGATAGAAAAACTTCTCGTCCAAAGGCGGAGACAAATCTTTTTATTTTAATCCCTATCATTTCTTTCTCCTTCTAACTGCAAAGACGGCAAAAACCAAGGCAACCGAAGTTACTATGGCAGTTGCAATATTTGAAAGAATTAAACGGCCAATGGATACCATTGGTTGGGAAAAAAACAGATAGTTGTCAATTATGGCGGCAATCAGTAACAAAATCGCCAACCATAAAAATGTCGTTTTTGTTTTTTTAATCACATCCACCTCCTTTGACAGGGGATATTTTCAGACTCTTGAAAGCCAGTTTCGGGTGTCCCAAAGGCCGTTTGGGTAAGGAACTACACCAAAATCGGACAGTGAAACTGTATATTCTTTGTTATCTGTCAAATCGCAGGTGCACACTTCCACCTTCCAACGATTGCTCGTTTCATCATGGGAAGGTTTATCAATAACAAGGATGTGGACATTGTCCGGTTTTTTGATAAGAACAAGACCAGGTTTGATTCCTCTGAGACTCCTGACTTGTTTTGGACCAAAATTTGGTCTGTGTGTTGAAAACTTGGGCAACAGGGGATTGCCCTGCGTATCTAAAAATTCGCCCACGGTAACCTCCTTATGGTTAGTTAATTAGACTCTTTCGAGCCATTTAAAGTTTTCCCACGAACGATCCTCCCGTCTTACCACAGAGTGGTCTTCAAGTAAAATCGTTTCTTGGAGAACACTTCTCCCTTTGGAGAAGTTAATGTCAATTCGTAGTTTTCCACACTCTCGATAGGGGCCACGAACCACAACTCCGGGACTTCCGTCTTTGCCGTGTTGGCAAATTCGAACTTTTAAGCCTTTGTGTATCTGGCTTTGGCACATTATTTGATTCTTTGCAAATCTTGGTCTTTCACTTTCGATGGGTGTTTTTCCCACTTTACTTGTGTTCCAAACACTTGTAGCCATGCTAGCCTCCTTTTTATCTAAGTTGATAGATTTAAGTTAATAAGTTAAAGAGCCACGAATTCTCGTGATTGAACGGATTTTACTATGGGAAGGTGGGGAAAGCAAGGAAAGGGGGAATTTCAGAATTTTTTAGTGGGTGCACATGGGATCGAACCATGGACCTCGTTCTTATCAGGAACGCGCTCTACCACTGAGCCATGCACCCAAGGTTAAACTTATACCTCTATCAATCTGATATTTTAACATCTAAACCACAAATGACCAAGTTCCTATAATTTGATTATGGGTTTAGCTTCCTATATACTTCGACTGTCTAAAAATAGACAGCTCTTTAAAAGCTTAAAATTCTATGAAACTAATTCAATTTCCTTGAAAGGAGGAAAAAATGCAATATTTAATATCGTATTATTGGTTGTTTTTTGTCGCGCTTGGGATTTTTGCAATGGTTTACTTGGTGAAAGGGGCGCTTAAAGCAAGAGATGCTCAGGCGGCCAGTATAATGCGCAGGGCAATGATGGTAGCTTTACTTCAGGTTGCTGAGGCGAGTCTGACCGGACAGGACGCTTCTTATCACAAGAAAATGTACTTGCAGTTTAAAAAGGAGTATATGAGGCTTTGCAAAAAAAACAAAGCGAGGAGGAAAAAATGATTGATTCAACTATCGATAAAATAGTTAAAGCACTTCCAAAAGGTTTTAGACACAAATGGGTTACTCACTGGTTTATGTTTAATGAGTTACCGGGAGAAAAGCTTTGGAAGCTTTGCCCGCCTGACGAAAATCGTATTCAAGAAAAAACTGGATTCTTCCGATGGCAGACAGTAGGGGAATTTGATGACGATGTTGACGTAATTGTTCTTTACCCGGAGCATTATAAAAGACTGCTGCCAATATTGAAGCAAGCTCTTGTTAAGGTTGGTCTTGAGACTATCCCTATTATAAATTCCAAAATGACCCCTGCCAGAATCAGTTTTGAAATCAGGTTACGGGATTTATGAAATAGTTATTCCAAGGAGGTAATAATGGTAGAAAATATTCAGATTTCTGAAGTTTCGGATGAAGTACTTAATAAGATGGCATCCCGCATTAAGGTTGTCATGAGACTTGGGAGAGAAAAGCACTATCTCAAACAGGTCGATATTCATGAAGAATTTTTTTACGATCCCATTCCGGCCAAAATTGCTGAAGAACCGGAATTAAGAGTTCTTGAGGATGTTACGGTTTATCTGCCGATCTTTACCGAATTTGGATTTGAGCCTCGGCTGGCCGACATCTTTGCCCAGATTCCTGAGAGACTTCGGGATCAAGTTGATGCCATCGAAATTATCAAATATCCTGGAAATCAGATCGAGGTGAGGGAAAACTGGGAAGAGTATCGAGAAGGTTACCTCGTAATGACAGTAAGACTGTATTCAAGGATGGGAACGACAGCTTGGAAGTATTTGGACAACAACAACGAACACTCAAAGGATTACTTGGAGGGGGTTCAGTTGGAAGTAGGTCAAGACGGAGACATTGAACTTACTTTCAGGTTTAAGAAAGCCAAAATTTTTAAGGCAAAACTTTCGTGGAGGGAGATAGTGACAATAATAAATCTTCCCAACGAAGTCTATATCAAGCCGTCGGATCCGAATCTGGACTTGGTATTTACGTTTTTCCACAATAGATTACTTAGTTTCTTTTTTAAATCTCCCGTCGGAGAAACAAGTAAGGATCGTGTTTGTACAGTTGATTCCGAAGAGTTTATAAAAGCCACTTACTCTTTGAGTACGTGATTTCGGAAGCACCGAAGAATTAATAAAAGTTTAAGGGGCTAGTGCCAAAAAGTCATTTTCTGACAATTTGGATTACTGCCCCTCTTTTTTTTGGAATTTGGGGCCTTGACGCTTACTTACATCCAGGATATAATACCTCTACGTTTTGAGTTCGGAAAACTTAATGCAAACCTTAAAGAAATTTTTACAAAGAAACCTGCGCACATTTCGTGCGTAAAATTTAAGGAATTAACGTAGTTTTAACCGACCTTTCAAACGGCCGGTTTATTTTTTGGAATGAAAACTATTACAGATAGGGGAAAACTGGAAGCACTTTACAAGAAGTTGGCTGAAGCCGAGGAAAAGTATAAGTTTAAACTTAGTCATTTCCGAGGAGTGCCCCATGAAAGCGCACAAGGAGAACTTTCTTTCAGTGAACTTAAGGTTCGGGAAGACTTTGTGCAGAGTTTGAAATCGGAAATAGCTGAAATAGAAACAAAATTGGGCATCAAAAAATAGATTTTGGGCCTGAAGTTTACCCGGTTTGAACACATCATTTGCAATGATGAGGCAGTGGGTTCGACTCCCACCAGGTCCACAGGGCTTAATGGTTTTTGTAGGTTCGATTCCTACCAAGTCCACACTAATTCCGCTAGCGCGGGAAAATAGTACATTAAAATTTGAAAATTTAGTGTCTTTTTAATATACATCCTCCCGACAGAGGATGTTATAAAGAAATGTAGATGAATCCTTTTTTTAGGATTCATTGATGACTTCTCCCCAAAGAAGGAGAAGTCTTAGAAGAGGAAGGTCGCGTCCTATATCCATATTCTTTATTGAATGTGGTGTGTGGGATCGCAAGTTAGTTAATGCAGACAGTGAATGCCTTGCTTTTCGTCTCCGAAAAAGGACGTACATAGCCACGAAAGTCGCCGGGTAGCTGCTACGAAGCTTTGATCCGACGGTGTCCGAATGGGGAAACCCATCGCGTTTTA
>Ga0208375_1002674_pt1 | contig 16289 bp, 20 predicted proteins | sample RifOxyD1_FD_184038 | JGI IMG/M metagenome (GOLD analysis project Ga0208375, IMG submission 184038) | Soil microbial communities from Rifle, Colorado - Rifle Oxygen_injection D1 (SPAdes) | ecosystem: Environmental > Terrestrial > Deep subsurface > Rock core/Sediment | place: Rifle, Colorado... | reverse complement strand
ATTTAATAAATTTTTATTAACTAATAAAGTAGATTAGATATTTAAGGTTAACCTTCATAAAATAATAATGCTATTTGAATTATTAATAGCTTTGTCTATTGGAATAATTTTTGGTACTTTCACAGGCAAACATTTCGGAGATTTTTCACAAAAAAGCTCTTTCTAGGCTAATGCACCTAAACTGCATTACAAACAATAAAAGGAAACCTAATTTAATTTAGGTATGAAAAAGATGAGCTATGATAGGATAGGAAACACACATATTCGGGAAAATGGAAAAAAGAGAAGTATCTTTGACAAAGTCAATGAGATAAAGAGTGCTATAAAAACCATTCTTCCAGAAGTTGAGGGTGATAAGTTGATTGCAATGTTAAGCAAAATTAGAACTTATCTTGCTCACAAAAAGAAAGGTGTTCCAATTGGAAGGCATGGCTGGAAAGGTTATCGTGATTTAACATTCAATGAAAAAGTTCTTTATGAATATCTTCTCAAACAAGGTCTCTGCCCATCCACTACTTATCGTTGGTTTATAGCCACCAGAATCCCCTCAGACGTCAGAGATAAGCTAGAGAAGGGCCAATTAAGCATGAAAAAAGCTTTCCAAATCTCAGCTAACAGAAGACGAGTAAAAGAAAGCAATACCGGTTTAATGATGATTGAAGAATTAAGAACAATCGTTCGAGGTTTATAACATGTCAAACAAAAGCAAACTTCCAGATGTTTTGAACATTGAGCAAATCATAAAACTCTTTGATGCAATGGACAGACCTAAAGTAGCTATGGCTACTGCTGTTGCTTTCCTTTGTGGTTTAAGAATAGGCGAAATCTGCAGTATGAAAATTGAAGATGTTGATCTCGTTAAACAAAGACTTAAAGTTGTTGATGGCAAAAACTCCAGGAGAAAGTTTATGGGTTATGGCAAAGACAGATATGTTCCTATTCCGCCTCAGCTAATTTCTCCTTTAAAGAAATGGCTTGATATCATTCAAGGAGGAATGTGGCTTTTCCCATCTGATAAATCCCCTGACGCACATATTCGTAAAAAGAGCTTAGGCGAACAATTCAGAGATGTTCTGAAAAGATCTAATCTTCTTATTGCAGAAAGAGAATTAGAATTCCAAACAAAAGTCAATGGAGTAAAACAAACAAAGAAAATCATAAGGCATAAATATTATTTTCATACTCTTCGCCATAGCTACGCTACTTATCTCAGAGACAAAGGTGTTGATATTTACACAATCTCTGATCTCTTAGGCCATAACCAAGTCACAACCACCCAAATTTACGCAAGGATAAGCGATGTGCAAAGAACCAAGGCAGTTAATCAAGCCTTCAATCATCAATTTGCTCCAAATCCATATCCCATTCAGTATCAGATGCAACAAATGCAAAACACAAATCCCAATCCCCCGGCTCAAACTGAGAATGATAAACTCCTGGAAATAAAAAAGCTCGAGCTTGAGATTGAAAAGATTAAGCTTTTGAAGACTAATGCAAATTGACAGAGTTCTCCAGAAAAGTGAAATGGGGCGATATTATCTGTTGTTCTTTATTGCTCCGTATTCAAATTCTATAATGCTTTTATAACTTCAATTAATAAAAAATTCATGGGCAAAAACTCGCATCTTCATATCTCCATGGAAACTTCTCTTAAAGAATTTTTGAGAAAGGAATCAGAAAAGAACAGTATGTACATGGCTGAATATTGTAGGCAAAAAATTAGAGATGAATTCAGATTACAAAAAATAGAAAGATTGTTGTTAGAAATAAAGGAAAAGATTAAATGAAATGTCTCAAATGTGAAAAAGAAACAGATGATCACTCCAAGTTCTGCAGTCATTGTGGCGAAAAGATAGAAGAAACATCAAGTGTCGTGCAACTTGAAGATACAGTTAAAATGTGTTCAAAAGTCTGGTATATCTTAGGATACATGAAAGGAGTAAATAGAGATGATAAAAAATCTTTAGAAGAATTTGAAAAAGCTCTTAAAAATTGTTCTTTAGATATTTGGAGTTGGTACCAAGAAGTTATCAATTATTGGAAAGATTGGGCAATTGAAAATGATGAAAAAGATAAAAAGGCAGATGGACCTAAACGAGTTAGCATTCCAAAAGCTGAAAGAGCTAAGACCCAACAGAAGTGATATTATTTCTTTTCCAAGAATTAAAATGAAAATCTGCACTCAATTTAGTATAAAGAAAGCTCTATGCTGGAAGCTCCTAATGGATTTTAAGAAAGAAGGAAGAATCGAGATTGTAAGATTTCATGGTGTGAGAATTTGCAAGTAAAGAAAAATATTTATACTTGCATATCTATCATTTCTCATGAGATTATTAAGATTATTTGGAAAGGACGTAAAATCATGTTTGAAAGGTGCTGGAAAAAATATGCTTAGCTCTCCAGTAGGCACAACGAAGGTGTTCATGAGTGCCTCTCCTGCATCTGTGGCCATATTAGGGGTGGATGCCGCATTTGGGTGTGGAAAGGAAATAAGACAAAGAAGGTATCTGGAAAGAGAAGCCTGTAACGCATTTCGCGGTAAGAATTTTAAACAGTTAAATAAAATTGGTTCAATCTATCAATATCGGGGACATGGCAATATGAGAAAAATGCTAAATACCTGCCCAAGAATTTAGTTATTATATATTGCCCGATTGAACATAAGCTTTTTTAAGGTGGATTATATGGCTTTTCTATGAAAAAATATCATAATTGGCTGATAGGAGCAAGCATCTTAATAGCTACCTTGCTACTTTTCGTTAATACCTCAAAAGCTGAAATCCCTCAGCAAAAAGATTGTAGCTCTGAAATAGCACCATATTTGAATCAGTATGAGCAGTGCAATATTTCATTGAATGAATCAATTAATGAAACAAGTTATTACAAGAATTTATCAGAATTCTATAAGAATATATATGAAAGCAAAGAGATAAATGTGACCAATAGAGAAATAATTCTTCTAAATCAACAAATAAATAATATGAACATGACAATTAATGACATAAAAAACGAGCTGTCTTTTCTTAAACTCACATTAAAGATTTCTATACCTATTCTTTCTGTTACGGTTTTTAGTTTGTGGGGTTTCTCTTTTTATCTCCGGAAAAAAATGAAAGAAGAAAATGAGGAATAATCATTTTGATAAGAAATTGGACGAAAATTTTAAGCAGTGGATAAAGTTAAAAAATAAATGGAGTATTTTAATTCTGGCTGTCTTATGTATTATTTTATTTATGGAATTATATACTCCGATAATCATGCATTGGACTTCAGAGCATTATATAAAAGATAATCTAAAAGAATTTGCTAATCAATACACTGAAAATATTTCTTCTTCTAAAGATAAGGCCGTGGCACTCGCTCGTTGGCAATATGCAAATTACAAGGGTGTATATAATTATGAACAATTTCCATTTATTCCATTTATAAGATATAAGGGATTTGATTTTAAAATTTGTCAGCGAACTGATAAAGACAATGACCCTTCATGGGTTTTCTTTAGTAAATGCGGAGCTTGTGGAGAATCTGCTATGCTCTATTCAGAATTAGTTAGATCAATAGGATTAGAATCAAGAGTTATAAAAAACCCGGGAGAAGATCACTCTTGGAACGAAGTTTTAATAAACAATTCCTGGATTGTAATGGATGCGTCTTGGAATGCAACAGATGTTCCCAGAAGTTATTATGGGGGAGCTAAAAATTTGTCCTATGTCTTTTACGAAAAAGATGGTCGGATAATTGATATAACTTCAGAATATACCAACAAAACAGGATTAGTAATAATTAAACTGCCAGAGAAATACAAAAATCCCGGTATAAAAGTAATTAGTCATTTCTTATCTCCAGCAAGAGACACAGAATATAACTGCAATTGGATAAATAATACGTGCAACGCCAAACTTGGCATTAACGATTATACTATAATAGTCTTTGCTGGAAAGTTTATACAGAGATATGAAAAAAAAGAAATATCAATAGAACAAGATTCAATTAAGGAATTAGAATTCGCCCCAAACAAAATTTATCTTGTACCCTTAATCCAAAATAAGGTAACTATCTTTATTTTATGCTTTTTATTAGCTACATTCTTTTGGGGGTGCATAGGGATAGTTCATTCATTACTTAAAACAAAAAAATATTTTATCAGCAATAAAGTTCTCAATTAAACCTATCTTTACTATCTCTATTTTCAAATCCATATAATTTCATTTTCTCTTCAAATAAATCTAGTAGCTTTTTATCTCGAACGACCAGAACCTTTCTTAGAGGTTTGCCACACTTAATAAATCGTAGATTTACTTTTTCAGGTATTCCTTTTTTTGAGCTAACAAGTAAGGAACTATTTCCACCATTCCACTTAGGGACTTCTTTTATTTGTGCTAAATCTTTGTCTTTTGAATACTCTGAAAAATAATCTCTAGATAAATCATCCACAGAAGACTTTTGACTTTCTGACTTGTAATAAATATTATGGAGGCAATTGTGAAATTGTAATTTATTTATAGATCTTATATCTTCTAAATCATTTATCTCAATAGTATTCTTATTATCCAATTTAATTGAATAATAAGTAGAATCAAAGAGTAACAAACATTTCTCGGAAGAAATTGGACAAATAACAATTAATCCAGGATGTTGAATTCCTTCAAAGGCATGAGTTGGATCCCTGTAGATTAAATTATAAAAGATTACCGGATTATCGCTGAATATAAATTTTTGCTCCGTTTTGTTTATTATGACTGCCGGCACTAAGTCGGTAAGAAGTATATTAGATTCTAAAGAATGAATGACTCCATATAAGAATGCTCCTGGATAAACTAACCTTACTTTATCCAATTCTTGTTCTGTTACTTTTTTCATAAGTTCTTTATCTGCCTTCATCATTGGTTTAACTATTTTTTCAAACATTTTATCAATGAAATCATCAGATAGCCTCTTAGCCTTTTCTGTTCTGCTACCTTGAAAAGAAATAAACCTGAGCATCTCCATATATTCATAGCCTGTTAAAACTCGAAAATTATCATTTTCTATGATTTTCTTTAAAATTGTATTGAATTGAGCTTCTATTGAAGAAAAGCTCTTTTCAACTTCAGTATTTTCAGAGTAAAAGTAATTTTTTGCAGACTGACTAACAATCGAACTTTGATAATGTTTTTTACCTTTGAGATAATATCCGCAGATATTTTTAGAATCTATTGAAAAATACTTAAAGTAAAATTGTGGTACAAAATGTTGCCATTTATTCTCAGCCATGTTGATTTCCTCAAAGAATTAAACTATAAAAAGATTAACTTATCTTGATTATTATTAAGATCCAATTTCTAAAATTATACCTTTTCACACCACTCACAGCATTTAGTCGGACAATCCCCATTAAGCATTTTTATTGCTTTACTGAATAGTTTTTCAGCGTCATTTGGAGAGATTTTCATTTTCTTTAAATCAGTATTAAATACAACTTCCCCTGTTTCTAAAACTTCCTTGGGATGATAGAATAACAAATACGCAAAGTCTTCTACTTTATGCTCTAACTTTTCAAGTAACCAAGCATAAATGTTAAGTTGGTCTTGATAATGCTCATGAGTATCTTCTTTTAAAGGAAAACCTCGAGTTTTATAGTCAAGAACGATAATTTTATTATTTGCCTTGTTTATTAATAAGTTATCAATTCCACCATGAAGTATGTTTCCTTCTTTATCTTCAAACCACAAGCCCTTTCTTGAGTTTCTCCATTCTTTCAGAAGTTCTTTGTCATCAAAAAGTTTAAGGTTTTTACATTCGGAATTATTGCAGAGTTCGGGAGGAAGTTTACCCTCTTCCATGAACTTATCGAAGTGTCTCTTCAAGATACCATCCATCCCGCTAGGCAAACTTGGAAATATCCCTGCAGGTCTTGTCCAAACTTTATGAGTAGAAAGCCAGAAGCATCTAGGACATTCATGCATTAAGTTCAATGTTGAGGGCGATAGTTTGAATGACATCTTAGAAAATACTCCTAAGACTGCCTATTATAAATGGAAGTAAATATATTAAAAGTTCTATTGTTAAGAATACTAAAAGTATTGCAACTATTTGCTCAATTATCTTTAGCTCTCTTTTTAATCCGAAATAAGTAAATAATGGGGTTAAAAGTGCGATTATTACTACAATTATTAAATGGTCTGCATATCCGCTGATTACAGATTCTTGAGTTCCAAAATTAGTAAAGTTCATTTTTCACCTTGAAACCCCTCAGTGAGTTTTTTATTTTTTCCGAACGTATAATTCTTCTCAACCAATTTCATTGGATAAATGATATTTTTATAATGTAAAAAGTATAAATAAATAAACAATGCCGTAAGTACAAAGAAAATTAGCGTAATAATAATCTGGATTTTCAAGGAAAAAATAAAAACCTCTTTTAAGAAGTCAAACAAACTTACAATAAAGAAACCCAAAAATAATCCTACTAACAAATTTATTATTTCTTTCTTGAAATCTTCTGCTCGGTTATAAGTTTCCGTATATTTTTTACTATCCTCTGAAGAAAGCTTAATTTCCTTGTTTCCAGATCTTAAAACTAATTGGGGTTCGGTAGAAATCTCAAATTTAGAATCGGGATTCATCTTTGATAACTCCTTTAATGCAATTTCTTTTACTATATCGGGTTCAATTATTCTTTTAACCATTTCAATCCTCTCTCCCGATCATAACATTACTAAATAGAAAACTATCACATTTTGAAAGGATTGTCTTTAAACCATGTCCTTCCAACTCCTTAAATAAATCTTCAGGAATTAAAACATATCTCCAGACTTTTGGTTGTTTTGTCTCAGAATCGTTTTCAATTTTGGATATCTCCCTGCAATAATCCTGTGCCGCTCTTGCTTTTCTTTTTACATCCAAATCGTTTTTTGCATCCTTCTCAGATTTTGTTTCAACTATTAGCATCTCATCTTTTGTCTTTACAACAAAGTCAGGATAGTAAGGAACTAAATAACCACTCATATGACTGATATAAGGAATTGAAAATCTATGAATATACTGATCCAGCTTAACATAAGACCCTACAAGCGGATCATTTTCTAGGACGCCTTCTGCAAATCTTCTTTCAAATCCGCCCTTGTAATGGAAGCTAACATAAGGATAAAGACATTTTTTAGTTTCAATGGCTTTCTCCATTTTAACCCTTATATCTTTGAATTCAGAAAGTTTTATCCATTCAGCATGAATCTTTTCTTTTCCCCTTTTTCCCTGAAAAAACTTCATTAAATTTTCTCTAATCTCTTTTATAATAAAGTCAAACAATTCTTGATTTCTCAATTTGTCCACATTCTTAGAATCATTAAAATCTACCATTTTCCCGAAAATGTGTTCTGATAAATATTCGTCTACAATCTCGGTTACTTCAGTGTTGTACCTTGAAATCCAAGTCCTAAATTCTTTTTTAGTTCCTATAACCTCATTTACAACAGATCTTAAAAAATATTCATATGAAAAATCCGATTCTTTTAGTTCCCACTCATTACGATATTTTGTATCTGGATGATAATCTGTTATTATAATCTGTGTTGGAGTAATCGTCTCAAAAGATACTGGAAATTTCTTTAAATCTTCTATGGGAAAATAAGAGAAGTCTATATCCTCTTGGGTTCTATGACCCAAATTAATAGGCCAAGAGAAGTCTAATTCTTTTATTCTACTTTCATCAATTGAAACAAGAACGCTTTTAGAATCTAAACTGACTTCAATAGAATTTCCGCTTGCTATAATGGCTCCTGCTTGAGTTAACTGATCATAGATTTCATTGTATTTTGGATGTTCAACAATAAATAGCAAGTCATAAGAATTAATCAGTGGTTTTTTAGATTTTATTCTATCATAATTTTCTATTTTATCTTCTCTATATTCTTCTTCAGGAAACATCAATCTTATTCCCCTTCCAATTACCTGCTCCGTCAACAAATCTGAGTCAGATCTCCTTAATACGACCATAACAGAAACATTTCTAACATCAAAACCTTCTCTAAGCATCAAAACACTAACAATAACTCTTACAGGATTATCTTTTTTATCGCTTTCAAAAACATCTGTTTTTAACTTTGTATAATCTTCTTCTGATAAAGAGTCTTTTTTATTACTGTGAAGAGTTACTACTTCTCTATTCGCTATATCTTGACTCTTTTCATCTCCATTCCAACTTGGATTTAATCTCTTCTTTATGTGCCTTGCAATCTCATCTGCTTCTTCATTTTCATTAGCCATTACAAACATCGTTGGTCTTTTATCAATTTTAAGAGCTATAAATTCCTGCTCAAGTTTCTTTAACTTTGCTAAGCCTACATCAATCATGTGTTTTTGAACCTCAGAAAGATCAATTATTTCATTTCCTTCTTTATGAGCTGTTATCATTAACTTTTCGTTATCTGGAAGTTTCTCTATTTTACTCGTTAGAACATTACTTTTTTCTATAAATATTTGTTTTACCAGCATATTTTGCATGGCTTCAACTAATCCAAAATCATAGATAATATGCGGAAAATATTCCTTTTTCTTATTTCCAATTACAGTAAAAGGGGTAGCTGTAAAATCGAACTGTACAAACAGACTTTCTTTATTATTCTCTTTTATTGATTCTTTTATTGCATTAATTGATTCTTGCCATTTTTTCTCTTCTGCATTAGAAGCGCTATGGACATGATGAGCTTCATCATTAATAACAATTAGGTCAGAGTTGTAGGTTAACAAATTCATAAATCTCTCGACACGAAGAGAGATATTATCGCTCTTCATCTCAACGCCAAGAGCTTCTGCTTTTGTCTCGGTTCTTTGCTTTGTCGTGTCCATTAATTGATGCCAATTTGTAATTAGTAAAAAAGGCATCTCAGTAGTAATTGAGCCTTCTTGCAAATCTTCTTTCTTGAAAACTCTTAAACTAAACTCATCTCTCCAATCATCTGGCATAAAAAGTCTTTTGCTTAAATCAGAAGTTAAGGATGATCTCTTTCCATTAGAAGTTATTTTTCCCATGAAAGAATCTAATAGTCTTTCATAAACAATATTTCCTGGGGCACACAAAAGAAAATGTGAAGAAAAACGAGAATCATTTAATTTAACTTTATTCCAATATTGCCATATTAAAATTGCATTCATAACCCATGTTTTTCCTGTTCCTGTGGCCATCTTTATTCCATACCTTGAGTAATCTATATCTTCTACAGCTTTCCTAAGATTATCTTGTTCTTTTAGCAAATCCTTCGCAAATTCAGAAAATAATTCTTTAACAATTGGAATTCCTAATATCTCATAGCAATAAACAATACTTTCTATTGCTTTTTTCTGACAAAAGTGAAATTTCTCTCCTTCATGAACATCGTCTGTAAACCACCATTTAAACAATTCACGCGTTACCCAGGTTATTTCTTTTCCCTTCACAGCAGGGTAATTATTTTTTGACCACTCTTCTACTATTGGCTCAATTGCTTTGGCTAGAGGATGCTTGCCAAATAACTCTGTTTTAGTAGTTTTTCTTACCATTTTACTTTAAGTTTATTTCTTTAATTCCGAATGCATCATTTCCAAAGATATCTACAACTCTTACAGCTATAGAATATTTCTTGCCTTTCTTTAACGATGTTTCAGCAACTATTGGAACTGGCTCAGAGCTTTTTCTTTCTTTTATTGCTTGCCAATTGCTTCTGAATACATCTCCATCATAGTTCCAGTCTATTGTCCAATAATCAAGGATATATGAAAAATTCTTTCTCAATAACTCTTCAATTTGCTTTCTTTTCTCTCTAACCTTTTCTTCATCATTATCTCTAATAGGAAAATCATTACCGGGAACAACATATCTATCCAATTTTATTCTTATTCTCGCTTCGTCTTTTGTTTCTGAAATAATTTCTGGATCTGACAATTTCAGATATGGCTTTTGATAAAACACAATCTTATTAGAAACATCAGCATCTCCATGCTTTGTACTTCTCAGGTATCTATACACATCTGGAGGGATTAGTTTAGATTCAATATCTGGCAAATCTTTTTTCTTTGGAATAATCTTATTGAGATCATTATCATAACCCATTTCATAATCCCATGCGAGAATAACAATTCTTTTGTATCCCTTTCCATCCATAACTTTTGCTTCTCTTGCTAAATCATAAGCTTTCTTTGCCATCATTGGCCTATCTGGTTCGCAAACATAAACCAGTGTATTTTTATCTTCTCTAGAAATTCCAAATCCCTGTTTATCTTTTCTTGGAATTGCTCCATAAAGTTTCAAAATAATATTATACATCTCAGTTAGATTAACTTCGCTCGCATAAATCAATTGTCTTTGATAATTTCCTAAATTTTGTATTAAGAAAGGTTTTGCTCCTTGGTTGACTAGTCTACTTCTCGTTACTTGAATCGAAGTCTTTGACAAGTCTGTTGTAATCCATTTTCTTCCTAATTTTTCTGCAACTGCCGCCGTTGTTCCACTACCTGCAAAGAAATCTGCAACTATTCCATTTTTAGTGCAACCCATATTAATTATTCTGTCTAGAAGATCAGTCGGTTTTTGTGTAGGATATCCCAATATTTCACTTTTATTTCTGTTTAAATTTCCTATATCAAGCCAAAGATTATCAATCTGTTTACCAATTTCCATTCTTTCATTCAAATAATATTTCTCTCTAACTGTTTGACCACCAAAATAAAGACGATTATCATTTTCTAATGCTTTCATCTTTTCATGAACCATTCTCCAACCCTTCGCTGGACAATTCCAGACTTTGCCCTTATTATCAACATAATCATAACTTGTACCTTTTGTAGGCCCAGAAACTTTTTGCATACTCACTGTTCCATAAAGACCACGACCATCATTATCATTTTTATTAAACGACTCTTTATCCTTATCATTCAAGGGCGTAGTGATTGGATTGAAAAAATAATCTTTTGTCTTAGAAAACCATAAAATTACATCTGTATTTTGGGGTATGTTCCTAGAAATAGTTTTACCGGCATAGGTTCTTCTCCAAATTACTTCATTTATGAAATTTTCTTTTCCAAAAATTTCATCCATTATGATTTTTATATAGTGGCTAGCATTAGAGTCACAGTGAACAAAAATTGAGCCTTTTTCGCTTAGTAATTTTCTCATTAGTTGTAGTCTAGGATACATCATATCTAAAAAAGAATCAAGTCCTCTTTTCCATGTATCAGTATAAGCCAGTCTTTCACTCATGGTTAATTCTTTATCAAAAGTAGAATCTCCTATTTGGACTTGATTTGAGAAATTAAAATTTTCTCCAGTGTTAAATGGTGGATCAATATAGATTAAATCAATTTGTCCTTCGTATCCTTTTGCTAGAAGAGCTTTCATAACAAGAAGATTATCTCCCCAGATAATTCTATTAGGATCGTCGCTAACCTCTTTTGTATTTGACCAGAAAGCATTCAGTTTCTTGTCTTTGCTCTTGATATCCTCTTTGTTTGGATAAACTTCTTCTGCTGTTTGAAAGTCCAAGTCTTTTGCAGCAGGTTCCTTCTTTGGTTTAGATGCCCAGATCAACCTTACCGTATCTTTTGATTTTGGTTTTTCTTTTCCCAATTCTTCTCTTTCTTTTTGCGGATTAATTTCTTGCTCTACTTTGCTCTGCTCTTCAGTTAATTTCTTTTGTGATTTTGTTATATTTTTCTTTGCCATTTTATTTGATTAAGCCTATTTCCTTTAATTTCTTCAATCTATCTTGATGTTCTTCTTCAGAGACAGATTTAATTTGTTCCTCGCTCTTTCTTCTCTCCCCTTCAATAGATTCTTTTTCCTTAGACCTTCTATTCAATATGATCGTTCGTACCATTTGTTTCTTTCTTCCCATTACCGCCATATTTATACTCCCATTTCCACCTTTTTAGCTTTTTCTTTATTCCTTTTCATTCACTCAACCTCGCATTTATTTTCTTTAAATTAAAAAGTATAACTTTTTGTAGGTTTGAAAGGAGCTTTTGATCTTCTCTTATTCGCGATCCCTTCGTATAACTCAAATACTCATCTAATAATCCATAGGGAATATCTAATATTGGAATGTCTTTTGATTGTAGTAGATGAAAAGTAATTAATCTTGTTGTTCTGCTATTCCCATCTTCAAAAGGATGAATATGTTGAAACTCATTATGAAAGTAAACCGCAAAGGATAATATCTCTTTAAGATCTGCTCTCTCTTTTTTAATGAAGTCGTTATATTTCTTGATTAATTCTTCAAACTCTTTCTCTATATTTTCTGCCTTTGTTATCTTAAAATTTGGATTTCCTGAAATATGAACCTCTATCTTTCTCATCTTACCTGCAATGTCTGGATCATGCTGCATTGCTAAGCGATGATAATCTAGTATTGTCTGTAAAGTCAAAGGCCTTTTATCTTGACTATCTTTCAACATCTGTAAAAGCGCTTTTTGGTAATTCTTAACTTCATCAATATCCTTACTTTTAAGATTTGCAGGGATTATTTTATCTTTTAGAATTCTTTTAGTCTCATTAAGAGTTATGGGATTTCCTTCTAAAGATAAACTATGATGAATAAAAGAAACTTCAAAGTCGGCAATTATCTGCTGGTACTTTGTCTCATTCTCTCTTTTTAATTTCCGAAACTTGATAAGCTCTTTTTCAATATCTTCCAAATAACTTGTTGTATCTTCAGTTAGAACTTTATGTTTGTACCCAAAATAAACTAAAAGATTGTTTAATAAAACATTATAAAAAACTTTAATTTTAAGTGGCTTTTCAGAAATTATCAGCAATAGTCCGTTCTTATATAATATATCTACATATTTTCTTAGTGTGAGAGAATGCAGATTAATATCTTTTGAAGTTACTTCTTTTTTCTGAAGGGCTTTGCTTAAAAATTTCGCAAGACCTGGATTTAACAAGTTATTGTAATTTATACCGTTTCTTAGACAATGAAAAATTACTTGATAAAGTAAATTTGTTTTATCACTTTTCTTAGCCTGAAAACCATAATTAGTTTTTGTCAGCAAATCTTCCTGAACTAGTTCTTTAAGCATACGGTGGATATTATCATATTCGCTTTCATTTTTCTTGAATTTCTTGACTATCTCTATTGGCTTTAATGGATGCCTGGTTGTATAAGCAAATTCAAAGATATCATATTTAGTTACCATACAGATACTACCTCTTTCATCTTTAAAAAGCTTTCTATTATATACTGTTTATCGGAGAAAATACGACAAATAGTGAATTATAGTAAGAAGCACATAAATAATACTGCTATGACTCACAGTTCATAGTATATTTAACGATAAATCGTGCAAAATGGCTCCATATCCCCTCAAAACCCCTTGAATTCCTTGCAAGGGTTGTTTTTGGTGCGCTATTTTAGCTTTTTAGTAGAAAGACCCCTACCCCCTCGATAACTTGTTTTTTCTGTTTGCAATATGTCCAGATTCTCTACCTTATCTAAAATAAGAAAAAGATGCAAATGTCAGTAATTCTGCCCATTTTCTAGTTTTATCCTCGATAAGCCTACTTTTGATATCCCTAAATTTGACGTTTTTTGACATTTCGTTTAAACTTCACAAAATAGGCCCCTTTTTGTAGTTTATCTTCGATAAGATCAATTTCATCTTTTCAAAAATTGAAGTTTTTTGAAGTTAGACATAACCCTGTCGCGACTGTGTTATTATTTCTATTAAGACTATTAAAAAGCCAATTTTTGGAAACGTTTGGAAACCGTTTTGTGTGTAAAATCGGTTTCCGGACTCTTGAGATTTTTGCCCATTTTGAAGACTTTTGAAGACTTTCTCCTCGAAACAGAGTCTTCACAAACCCTTGAAAGAAAATATCCTCATTCCCATTTCATAGACGATAAACTAATTTTTCATAGCTCTAAATTTCAAGGCTTTTCAAGGGTTTTAACAAAACTATTAACGTTAATAGGAACTAAATCCTTTTTACGAACTTTTTCAAGACAGGATTCTACTTCTTCAACTCTCTTTTTCAGTTTCTGATTTTCTCTTGCAAGCGATTCATATTTAATGAGAACTTCAATATCTTCTAATGCTGTTTCTCCTTTCTCAGCTTCTAACTCTGGTCTTCCATGTGAGCGATCAATAGCTACTCTTCCATTTGAATGGCAATGACCCTTTTCCAGGAGAAATGACTCTGCTATAACTGAATCTAGAATGGCTACATGCATAGATGTGAATCTTGCAGGTTTATAGCTATCTACTTTCAGGCCCTGAATCTCTGACTCTAATACTTCAATCAATTGAGAGATAAAGTCAACAACTGCCGCAGATATCTCCTCATCACTATTTCCATAAACATCCGGAATAACTGCAACCGCCTTTTTGTCTCCATAAAACATAACTTCACAACCCATCAACTCGCACTTCAATCCCCTATAACGATTATTCGTAAATGGTGTAAAAACAATATTTTTTAGTTCTTCTAAATTTGGACATCTTAAAAGATAAAGAATAATTTGTATCTTGTGAGCTCTCACCATTTTGTTAAGAGTTTTATCCCAGTGCTTCAAATATCGTAAATATTTTCTTCCATTGTTTGTTAAGTGGTTATCTTTGGCAATAAATCCCCTATCTCGTAATTTCGTAAAGTGATAATTTAAGCTTGTAATTGGCTTATTGAAAGTTTTTGCAACATCAGTCTGAGTTATGATCTTCCATTCTTCTAAAGAAGTTATGTAAAACAAGATAAGCAATTCTGTCTTATGCAGTGATGTAACTTTACGAACATATTTACGAACCATTTTTGCTCCCTAAATCCTTGATAGAAATAATATTTCTCTTGTTAATTCTGAAAGAATTTCCATCTTCAGTTCTAAATGAAATAAAGAAATCATCTTCTCCGGTTATCTCTCCCCAAAGTACTTTTGTGCATTTATCATCATTGTACACAAGTTTAGTTTTTCCCATTTTTCTCCACCACAATTCTTTTATGGATTTCCTGGACAAGTTTTAACATAGCCATATCATCTTTCAACATTAAATCTCTAACAAATTGAGAAATAGTCTTGTATCCTTCATTGTCCTTTCTAAGAATAAATCTTTCATACTGCCTTTCAGTCAGTCTTACCTGGACAACTCTATTTCTGCACATCTTAACTTATCCTTTCCTAAACTCTCAAAGAATTCTTTAAGAGCAAATTCAATATAAGCAGAACGAGTTGCAATCGATCTAGCAGCTTCGATTTTATCAAGAATCTCTTTTGATAAACTTATTGAGATTGTTGTCTTTGTCATAACTAACAGAATTATTTGTTTTTAAAAAGCAAGACCATTCAAGAATTTACATACTGTATAAAATAAAAATCATACTGTATCAACGACAAGCATACTGTATCCAAGAAACAGAATACACTTAGAAAGAAGTATCAAATGTGCTTCTAAACTTCTCTTTGTTTTTCTGTTCTTCCCTTCTTTTAATCTCCTCTTTCTCTAAAGCTTCATTAATTTTCTTATCTAGAAACTCCCAAAAAGGTTTCATTTCTCCAGAACTTATTTCTTCAACCATGCTCGTCATTCCAAAGGTGCCAAGATCCCCAATAGTTTTCCACTTTAACCCCATAGCTTCCAACATAGTATCTCTATACGTCTCTTTCTCTTCAATAGGTCCTTTTTCCAAGTTCTCCAAAATTTCCCTAACTTTCTTATATTCAATATCTCTCTTAACTCCAGATCTTTCAACCTTATTCCAAATCCTCTCTTCTTTCTCTTTTTCTTTAATTCTTCGAGAAGATTCTTCCTGATCTCTTCTTCTGCAATCCTTGCATATAATTGCATCTATCCTTCTTCCAATTATTGGCCTTCCACAATCCCTACAAATCCTTTCATTCATACCCTTTTTTAGCATAAAGTTAATAATCCTAATAACTCTAATAAAGTTGCACGAGTAATGCACGAGTTCCTGAAAACCCCTCGAGAAACCACCAAAAACCATAAAATACCTCGAGAATTAGTCAGGGAATCCACATTAAGAGACAACATTTAAATAGATTGTCGTCGATAACATGATAGAAAGAGCTTACAAAAACTCCGAAGATAAAGTCGGGTTTGGTAGCCACCAAATCAAGCAAAAAATCAAAGGCGGGAAGTCCTAAAACCCATGATTTTAGCCCTTATAGCCGCTCTGCTCCTTGGTGTGCTTTCCGGGACCTTGACAGGCCTTTCTCCTGGAATACATATTAATCTTGTTGCCGCATTTTTAGTTTCAATATCTTCTATCTTGCTTAGATTTACAGAACCTATATATCTGGTCGTTTTTATTGTAGCTATGGGAATAGCCC
>Ga0208375_1002671_pt1 | contig 16309 bp, 17 predicted proteins | sample RifOxyD1_FD_184038 | JGI IMG/M metagenome (GOLD analysis project Ga0208375, IMG submission 184038) | Soil microbial communities from Rifle, Colorado - Rifle Oxygen_injection D1 (SPAdes) | ecosystem: Environmental > Terrestrial > Deep subsurface > Rock core/Sediment | place: Rifle, Colorado... | reverse complement strand
CCCAAACCATGTGCCCGAATGGCATGCCGATCAGGTGTTGGACGTATGGTAATCCGTACACCCATACCGCGTGCGGCTGGTATGTTGCGCCGGGAGCATACGTTGAATGCCGAGGCTTCAATGATTTCGGCGCCTGGGTAGTTGCTTGGGCCCGTTGCTTCTAATTCGAAATCGAGGGGGTATGATGCAGTACGGGTTCGCTCCCATCCGCCTCGGGCTCGTTGTTCTTCTGGTTCTTATTCACAGCAGTTTCGGAAAAACCATTGACGCGGCGGATACGTCGGAGTTTTTTAGCGGGCACTGGGAAGGCTCCGGTACTGTTAATATGTACATCCATCGCGAGGCGCAGGGAACAGCTGGCTGCTCGGCCTTTCGTTACAGCGTGAAACAAACGAAGGATAGTTTCACGATCCAAAGCGGCTATTTTCATTGCGGCGCACAGCTTGAAATCAACATGGGAAAACAGGAGTTCAGAATCGAATCGGGGAAGCTTTTGCGTTACCGCGATTACAAGATCGAGCAGGTCGGCACGATCTCGAACGATTCCGTTCAGATTTATCTGCAGACCGGCGACGTGCTCAACGCATTTGACATAAAAATGGAGCCTGCGGGCCAGGCTCGGTACGCGCATCTTTGGACAGACGGTTACTCCAGCCTGCTCTTTAATGCGGCTCTTAGCAAAAGATAAACGGCGATTTTCTTTCCTCGTTCCAAGAAAAGCGGCGATAAATGAACTATGACCAATTCAGCGCGTTCCTTTGTCTTAGGGATCAGGGCATTCAGGATCGGGGCATTCGGGATTCTCGTGCAACTCTCGTTGGGGTTCTCGGCCTCCGCTGCGGAAAGACTTCTCCCGTCTGTCATCTCTTATGGCGGAATCGGACCGGTTTTCGTAAGCGCGACCGGATCAAAAAGGGAGCGGGAGCTCGCGGTAGGTCACGACATCAGTTACGGTTCAACGGTTCGAACCGGTCCTTCGAACACGGTCACGATCAGTTATCCCGACGGATCGCTCCTCGCGATCGATTCCGACTCGCGAGTCGAGATCCAGGAACGCGCCGGGGGCACGCAGAACAATTCACTTCACTCGGGGCAGGTCAGGGGCTCGGTCGCGAAACTTAAGCCGAGCGATATTGTGCCGAAAAAACCCCGTTTCGTGATTCGGACGAAGGCTGCTGTCATGGGAGTGCGCGGAACCGAGTTCGTGGTCGGCGTTGATCCGGGCGGTTTCGCAACGCAGATCCATACTTTGGAGGGAACGGTCGAAGTCGCCGCTGATGAGGGCGGATTATTGAGCGGTGGCGGCACACCCGTCAAAACCGGTGAATACATCGAAGCAAGCGGAAACGGGATTAGCCCCCCGAAGCCGTTCAAGCGAGAGCAGTTTTTGAATAGTCTTACTTCCGCTTCCTCGGGGATTCTGTCGGGCGTGGCTTTTACTTCCGCGAGCGGTGAAACGGTGCTGAAAAAGGAGGCGGCTGAGGAAGTCGTGACTCCGGGCCGCCGCTCCGAAGAAAACCGGGAAAAAAAGCACGAGGAGCGCGGTGAGGATAATCAGGAGCAAAAGCCCGAAAAACAGCAGGAAAAGCAAGCACAACCGAAGGATGAAAAAGGCAGGCGCATCAATCTCCTGACGTTTCAAGCCGGTGCTTTTTTTATGCCTTCTCTGGATTCACAAATTCATCGCCTGGAGCCGACGCCAGCTCCGGATTCCTCATACTTCAGCAACATGAGTGTCCCGCGAAAGGAAGCCGTGCGGGCGGTTTCGGTAAGCTGGAATCCGACGGTTCCCATTCCCTTGATCAGCGTGCTCTCGGTCAAAGGCCATTTCGGATGGCTCTTTGCCCAGAACGGGTCGCTTTTTAATAAGCTTTGGGTAGTGGAATACCAGCTCTTCGGGACTATTACCTTGTTCCAACGGTTCTTCGGCGAGGTGGGCTATGGCCAGCAATCCTGGCGACATGAAAACCTCTCGTACGGCATGTTGAGTACGAATGTTGGTTTCGTGTTCCCAAGCGGAGGTAAGCTGGATCGAATATTCATCGGACGATCGGAGTTGGGTACGAATCCGCCGACCGAACAATTCAAACTGGGGGTCGGGCTGAGTTTTTAGACCCGCCAAAACTCAGTCTCGTGTCATTTCATCCGGGAGCTCGTTCGGATTTCCAGCGTCCAGATCTGCCGGAAAGAATCGCTGCAACGTCGCACCGACGGTCCGGACCGCAAGAGCGATGGCGTCTTCCGTCGAGCATGATCTGAGATCGTTTCGAAGCGCTTCGGCAAGGCCGTTCCAATAATCCTGGCCGACCGCTTTGTGGATTCCCTCGTCGCCGATCAGCGCGAATTTCTTTCGACGAAGGTTAACGTAAATCAAAACGGCGTTTCGTTGCGCGGTTTTCGCCATCCCGAAGCGATGAAAAAGCTTGGTTGCTCTCGCAAAAGGGTCCGGCTCGAACCACTTTTTCGAGAGGTGGACCCGAATTTCCCCGGTAGTTCCCTTTTCGGCGGCCGCGATGGCGCGAATGACAGGTGAGCGTTTGACGGGCTCGTCACGCTTGAGTGAAGCCTCCTGCTTTGAAGCGGTTTCGGATTTGCCGTCAGGATTGTTTTTACCAGCTACCACTTGCTCCTCCTCCCCCAGAAAGGCCGCCGCCTCCGCTGAATCCGCCGAAACCGCCACCTCCCCCGCCGAATCCGCCCAGGCCGCTCGAATCGAACGTCCAGCGGCGACGGCCCGGCAGAGCAGGGTCCCAGGGTTTCGGATGGTACCAGCCGCTGCTCGTGAAATGCGCGTCAGCGGCGGTGACGAGGTTCAGGACAAAGAGAACAAGAATGATCCCGAGAGCGACCAGGATGATCCATCCGTATCGGGTGACCGGCGAGATGCTTCGACGCGGCTGCCAGTTGCCCCTGAACCCGCCGTCCCGCAGAATCTGCTCGGCCTGTCCGCTTTGTATCAGCGGGCTTTCGATGGTCCTGAGAAGCTCGAAAGCCGCCAGCTGAAGTGCTCGATCAGGTTTGCCAGCCTTAAGTTCGGGGATGAGAAATTGTTCGAGTATCTGCTTCGATTTGGCATCCGTGAGCAGGGCTTCGAGTCCATAGCCGACTTCGATCCGGGCTTTTCGGTCCTTCCAATACAGAGCCAGCAAAACGCCATTATCCTTGCCGCGCTTGCCGACTTTCCAGGTTGAGAACACCTGATTCGTGAACTGGACGAGTTCTTCGCTTTCAAGGGACTCAAAAATCGCGATCAGGAACTGTTCGCCCGTTGCCCGGTCATGCTCGATCAGAAGCGTCTGAAGTCCTTGAAGTGCATCGGCTTTCAGGACTTTCGCCTCATCGAGGACATAATAGTAGGGAGCTTGCGGAATGGCCTTGGCGGAACCAGCTGCATCCGAGGGTTCGGCATGGGCAGGTACGATGAGCTGGGATGCTGCCGCTATCAGGAGCGCTGCAAATCTGAGCACTAAAACTCCACTTTCGGAGCGGTCTTTGCCGAGGGCTCAGAGGTGAAATAAGCCTTTTCGGCAAATCCGCGCATGCTGGCGATTATGGCATGAGGGAATTTTCGGACAAGGATGTTGTACATCTTTGCCGCTTCGTTGAAGCGCATCCGCTCAACGGATATCCGATTCTCAGTCCCTTCGAGTTGGGATTGGAGTTCAAGGAAATTCTTATCTGCTTTGAGTTCGGGATATTTTTCCACGACAACCATGAGTCTTGAGAGGGCACTTGTCAGTTGCGTTTGTGTTTTCTCAAATTGGGCGAGATCTCCCGGCTTTTCTACTTTGATTTGGCCCACTTGAGAGCGCGCCCGCGTAACCTCCTCGAGCACGGTGGCTTCATGTTTGGCGTACCCTTTTACCGTATTGACGAGGTTTGGGATCAGGTCGGCCCGGCGCTGGTAGACATTCTCGACCTGTGACCACTTTTCACGCGTGCCCTCATCGAGAGAAACGAGCTGATTATTCACGGAAATGATCCAGCCTCCCAGGAGAAGGGCGGCGAATGCGAGTACGCCGAGAGCAACAAGGGCTGCGAATGCCGGTTTTTTCATAGAGGTGTTCCTTTGTCCGATAGTTTTAAGCTCCAGAGTCGGCGTGTCAACAAGAAGAGCGATGGAGCAGGTGTGGCACAGCGCGTGATCAGGCGTTCTCTGCGTTAAATTCCCATTGATTCTATGCCTGGCGCCTTGTAAATATGTCCATCAACTACGCACACCTCGATAACGTGGTGCCGTGTTCGGTGCTCCAGCGGCGTTTGAAACATCGTCTGGAAATTTGAAGCGGTCAGCGAGGTGGAGGGAGACAAAGTTTCCGGGAGCGGTTCTCGGACGACCCAGTCTCAATAACCGCGGTTCGCCTGTCTGCGTTTTTACGCCGTCTCGCATTCCGCATTAGATCTAATCAGGAGTGAACATGCCCGCTATTACTATGCGCGAGCTTTTGGAGTCTGGAGTCCATTTTGGTCATCAGACGCGCCGTTGGAATCCTAAAATGAAGCCGTACGTTTTCGGCGATCGGAACGGGATCTACATCATTGACCTGCAGAAGACGGTCGATCAGACCCGCGCCGCCTGTGCTTTCGCGACCCAAGTGGCTGCCGAAGGCAAAAAGGTGCTTTTTGTCGGAACAAAGAAGCAAGCCAAAGAGGTCGTCGAAGAAGAGGCGAAGCGGGCGGGAATGTATTACGTCAATAACCGCTGGCTTGGCGGCATGTTGACGAATTACCAGACGGTGAAGGCTTCGATCGATCGGTTGAAGAAAATCGAAGCTTTGAAAAACTCGCCGGAATGGGATGAGACCCCCAAAAAGGAACAGTCCCGTTATGATCGCGAACTCGAGAAGCTGAAGAAATCGCTGGGCGGCATTCAGGACATGAAGAAACTTCCGGGAGCGATTTTCGTGATCGATACCGAAAAAGAACACATCGCCGTGAAAGAGGCGAAGAAGCTCGGTATCCCGACGATCGCTGTTGTTGACACGAATTGTGATCCGTCGAATATCACTCACGTCATTCCCGGCAACGATGACGCTATTCGCAGTATCCGGCTCTTCGCGCGCCTGATCGCGGACAGCTGCCTTGAAGGGGCGAAGACCTTCCAGGAAAAACTTCGGGCTCAGGAAATCGCCGAGAGCGCGAAGGAAGAAGCCGAATCGGAAGAGAAGAAGGTCTCGCGCTTCGAAGGTGACATCGACCTCCAGGGGATCGATGAAGCCGATATCGAAGCTCAGGAAGAAACTCCCGTCGAGGAAGGCGCTGAAACGGCCGCTGAAGCCGCTCCGAGCGAAGACAAAGGAAAGAAGGCGTAATGGAAATTTCCGCATCGCAGGTAAAGGAACTCCGGGAAAAGACCGGAGCTGGAATGATGGACTGCAAGAAGGCGCTCGCCGAATCTTCAGGAGATTTCGAAAAAGCGATCGATTATCTCCGGAAGAAAGGAATCGCCGCGGCCGCGAAAAAGGCCGGACGCGCGACGAAGGAAGGCGCCGTATTTTCATACATCCATGGCGAAGGCAAAGTCGGAGTCATGGTTGAAGTGAATTGCGAAACCGATTTCGTGGCCCGGACCGAACAGTTCAGGCAATTCGTGAAGGACGTTTCGATGCACATCGCCGCGGCGAACCCCCAGTGGGTGAGACAGGAAGATGTGCCCGCAGAAGTCGTTCAGAAGGAAAAGGAAATCGCAATCGCCCAGATGCAGAACTCAGGCAAGCCCGCGGCCGTTCTCGAGAAGATCGCCGAAGGCAAGCTGAAGAAGTTCTACGAGGACACCTGTCTTCTCAATCAGGCATTCGTGAAAGATCCGAACAAGTCGATCGACCAGCTCTTGAAGGAAACGATCGCCACGCTGGGCGAGAACATCGCGATTCGTCGGTTTGCACGATTCGTTCTGGGTGAGGCACAAAAAGAGGACGCCGCTCAATAAGCGGTTCGAATAGGCCCAAAATCGCGCCCAAACTGGAGGGACTCATGTCAGCTGACCCCGGAACAAAGAGAACTGAGCCGTACCGGCGTATTCTTTTGAAACTTTCGGGCGAGGCCTTGGCGGGCAATGCGGGATACGGGATTGATACCGATATTCTGAAAGTGGTCGCCAGCGAGATCAAGGAGATCCACAAAAAAGGCGTTCAAATCGGAGTGGTGCTGGGGGGCGGCAATATCTTTCGAGGCGTCAAGGGCGCCACCGAAGGGATGGACCGCGCCTCAGCCGACTACATGGGTATGCTCGCGACTGTTCTCAATGCGCTCGCTCTTCAGGACGCGTTGGAACAGGAAGGTGTTCATACGCGCGTGCAGTCCGCGATTGAGATGCAGGAACTTGCGGAACCTTACATCCGCCGTCGCGCGATCCGTCATCTGGAAAAGCATCGCGTCGTCATCTTCGGAGGGGGGACCGGAAATCCGTATTTTACGACGGATACGACTGCCGCTCTTCGGGCGATGGAGATCGGGTCGGAGGTCGTTCTCAAAGCGACTAAGGTGGACGGAATTTACGATTCAGATCCCAAGGAAAACCCGACGGCGGAGCGCTTTGAGGACTTGACCTATCTCGATGTCTTGCAGCGTGGGTTGAAGGTTATGGATTCAACCGCGATTTCGCTATGCATGGATAACCAGCTGCCCATCATTGTATTCGATCTGAACCAGCCCGGAGCCTTGAGACGGGTCGTTCAGGGCGAAGCGGTGGGGACCCTGGTTCATTAAACGGCTCAGATAAAGGAGACGAATATGTCAAAAGCAGTGCTCGATTCGATGACTCAGAATATGGACAAAAGCATTCAGTCGCTGAAGGCGGAATTGGCCAAGGTTCGTACCGGCCGCGCTTCGACCGCGCTGGTCGATACTGTACATGTTGACTATTACGGCTCCAGTGTTCCGCTCAACCAGGTGGCGAACGTGACGACTCCCGATGCCCGAACGATCCAAATCGCTCCTTGGGAAGCAGGAATGGTCGGAGCTATTGAAAAAGCGATTCTGGCCTCGAATATCGGTTTGACGCCGCAAAACGACGGCAAGGTGATCCGGATTCCGTTGCCTCCCCTGACCGAGGAGCGCCGCAAGGACATGGTGAAGCTCGTTCGCAAAATGGGCGAGGAAACGAAGATCGCGGTCCGCAATCATCGTCGCGACGGCAATGAAGACGTGAAGAAGCAGGAAAAGGCCAAGACGATTTCGGAGGATGAATCCAAGAAGCTGATGGACCAAATCCAGAAGAAGACGGACGAAAAGACGGCCGAAATCGACAAGGTCATCGCCGGCAAAGAAAAAGAAATCATGACCGTCTAGGCCTTTGTGACGAGACCCGTTTCAAACGTCCCCAAACATGTAGCAATCATCATGGATGGCAATGGTCGCTGGGCTGAGCGGCGGCACCATCCGCGTGTTTTCGGGCATATTCGCGGTTCGGCGAAAATCAAACCGATCGTACAAGAAGCTGATCGCCTTGGGATCAAGGCGTTAACGCTCTATGCGTTTTCGACCGAGAACTGGTCCCGTCCCGAAACCGAGCGCAGCGTTCTATGGCGCCTTTTAAAAAAATATCTGCTCCGGGAGCGCGACGGGCTGAATGAAAAGAACGTCCGCCTTCATGTCATCGGAGAGCTCGAGCGGCTCGAGTCCGAGGTGCGCGCTATCGTGGAGGAGACGCTGGAGATGCTAAAAAATAACACGGGGCTTCAACTTTCGTTTGCGATCTCGTATGGATCGCGACGTGAGTTGGTGCGGGCCGCGAGACGATTCGCCGAAGATTGTCTTGCCGGGCGACAGGTGCCGGAAGCCATGGACGAAGATGTGATGGCCGGGTACCTTTGGACTTCGGATCTTGGCTCGTTGCGGGACGTTGACCTGGTGATACGAACGAGCGGCGAAAAACGAATCAGCAATTACCTCCTTTGGCAGGCCGCCTACGCCGAGTTCAGCTTTCTGGATCTGTGCTGGCCGGATTTCGGGCCGGAACACCTGAGGGCGGCGGTCGAGGAGTACGGGAATCGCGACAGGCGATTCGGAAGGATAAAAAGTGAGAACTGAGCTGAATCAACGCGTTCTGACGGGCGCCATTGGCGGATTAGCGTTGCTTTTGATTGTTATTTTCGGCGGATGGCTCGGTATCTATTTTTTGACCGCTGTCATCGTCCTCGGGATGGTGAGCGAATTCGCCAAAATCGTTTACGCAATGCCGGACGCCGTTGAGAAGAAATATGCGTTGCTGTGTTTGGCCTGGTTCGCCGTTGTCGCCGATTTTTTAACCCGGGCGAGTTTCGAACTGCTCCTCGTCAGTTTCTTCGCCTTGTTCATCTATTTTCTGGTTTCAGCTTACAAGTATTCAATTCCTGAGCTGACGACGCACTTCAAAGAGCTGATGTATTCGGTTTTCGGGCTACTCTACCTCGTGTTCCTGCCGCTTTACCTTCCACGAATCCATTCGTACATGGGAGGGGTGCACTGGACGATACTTTTCTTCCTGATTATCTGGGCGGGCGATACCGGGGCCTACTTCGTCGGCTTAAAATGGGGCCGTCGCAAGTTGTACCCTCGCATCAGTCCGAAAAAGACGCTCGAAGGGGCGCTGGGGGGCGTTGCGGCCGGCTGGCTCGTCGCGATTCTCTACAAAATGGTCCTTTTTGGCGGGGCGAGTTGGGCGGGGATTGTCATTATTCCGCTCCTGGTCGGTCCCTTTTCCCAGATCGGCGATTTGGCCGAGAGCTTTTTTAAGCGAGCTTATGAAGTCAAGGATTCCGGGCGGATTCTCCCGGGACATGGTGGCTTCATGGATCGATTCGACGGGGTAGTGTTCGCGCTTCCTGTCATGTATGCTACGGTTCGTATCTTCAGCTGATTTCAACTAACGGCTGATAACGGAGAACAACATGCTCTCACTTCTTGGTTTCATCATTATCCTGGGCCCGCTCGTAATCGTTCACGAATTTGGCCATTACGTTTTTGCCCGGCTGTTCGGCGTCAAGGCGGAGGTGTTTTCGGTCGGGTTCGGTCCGAAACTGTGGAAACGCCAATGCGGTGAGACTGAGCTCCGTGTTTCGGCGATTCCTCTCGGAGGTTATGTCAAACTCCTGGGGGAAGATCGTGATGCGGAACTTTCTCCCGAAGAGCAGAAACGTGCTTTGCATCGTCAGGCACCCTGGAAGCGATTTCTGATTTTTTTCGGCGGACCCCTGTTTAATTTCCTGCTCGCGATCGTCGTTTTCATGATGATTCTCGCGATTGGCGAACCCAAGGTGGCCAATGTGGTAGGGCGCGTAGTTCAGGGCTCGGCTGCTGAAAAGGCGGGCTTTCGAAGCGGCGACGAGATTCTCTCGGTCAATGGAAAGCCGATCAAGGGCTTCGAAGAAATATTGACTGTTGTCAATGAGAGCCCCGGCAAGCCGGTTCAATTCGAGTTGAAGCATCCGGGCGCAAGCGAAACGGTGTCTATTTCGGCCACGCCAACCGCGGAAAGCGGCTTCACGCTTTATGGGGAGTTGACCCGGGTCGGCGAGATCGACGGCCTTTATGTGAACCCGAGGGCGGCTGTCATCGGGATCTCTGATCCCTCTTCTCCGGCGGCTAAAGCGGGCCTCACAACCGGAGACCTGATCACCGCGATTGATGACAAGCCCGTCGGCAGCTGGGAACAACTCGAGGCAATTTATAGCGCGGCGCCAGTTGGAGCGACGCTCAAATTCAAAATCAAGAAAGTTAAAACATCCGCTTTGGTGGAAGCCGCTTTCGTGAAACCGGCTGATTCGCTGCTTTCATTAGGGGATGTTCTCGGCCTGCGTTCGTCGGAACTCTTCGTCGAGAAGCCGGTCGCTCAGTCCCCCGCTGAAAACGCGGGTGTGCAGGCGGGAGATCGTCTGATCGGCATCGGGGATAAGCATGTTCAGAGCTTCTTCGAGTTGAAAGACCGGGTGCAGAAATCGGGAGAAACCGAAGGAAAAATCCGGCTTCTCTTTGAAAGGGGTGGCAAGACCCAAGCGATAACGATCACCCCGACGGCCACTCCTGTTCGTGACCCTTTGTTGAAGAAAACGACTCAATACACGATCGGGGTGGTGCCGATGCTCTTGCTCTCGGAACCGGCTACTTTCGTTGAGCGGGTTTGGAATCCGTTTGCGTTAGTTTATCAGGGAACTGAGCGGGTCGTTACGTTTACCTGGCGAAATCTCGTTTCCATCAGGAAAATGTTCACTGGGGACGTATCGGTCGCGACCCTCGGAGGACCAATCATGATCGGCAAGATCGCCGGCGAGTCCCTCTCGAGGGGCTTGACGGCCTTTCTTGCGACAATGGCGATTCTGTCGATCGGGCTTGGCGTATTGAACATTCTGCCCGTTCCGGTTCTGGATGGCGGGCACCTGCTTCTTTTGGCAATCGAGACCGTTCGCGGAAAGCCGTTGACCATAAGGACGATGGAGATCATTCAACTTGTCGGGCTGTCGCTCATTCTGCTTCTCATGATCGTGGTTATCAAAAACGACATCGCCCGGTTGTCGTACTTCTAGATTATGCGATTACTCGCGTGGGATACCTCTTCTAAAACCGGCGCCCTCGTTGCGCTCGAGTGGGACCCCGGGTTGAAATCCGGCTGGGAAGGTGTGCGCCTGATTGGCGAGTGGACGTTGAATGTTGATCTGACGCATTCAGAAAGGTTGCTCTGGGGCATTCATCAGCTTCTTGAATCGGCGCGTTGGCGTATCGGTGACGTCGATATCTTCGGGGTTGGGGTCGGGCCGGGGAGCTTTACCGGGCTTCGGATCGGGGTAACTACCGCGAGAACTTTGGCTCGGACCCTGAAGAAGCCCTTGATTCGTATCTCGAGTCTTGCGGCTTTGGCACGTCCGGCCGCTTTATGGCTTTCGGCTCAAGCGACAAAATCAAAGGAGCGCACTGTACTGGTCGCGACGACGGATGCGTGCAAAGGGGAACTCTTCAGCCTGCTTGGGAACGCGAAGTCGATGGCGGATTGCGTATCGATGGCTGAAGGCGATTCAGCGGGACTTTGGAAGCGAGGAGTGGACGAGCGGGTTTTGGCTCCAGATGATTTGATGAAAGCCGTGAAACGGAAGCTCGTCGAGGCTGGCGTAAAAAGCCAGTGGGCGGTGATCGGCGAAGGACGGCGTCGCTATCCCGACTTCTGGGCAAGGCTGCCAAAGGCGCGACAGTTGCGGTTGCCCGATTGCTTTTCGGATCACGTTCAGGGCCGCTATCTCGGTCTCCTGGCTTGGGAGGCGGTGCAGGCGGGTCTGATGGCGGAACCGCTCACGGTGCACCCGCGATATCTCCGGGTTTCCGACGCGGAGATCAAGTTGAAGGCAGGGCTTTTGCCGGCCGGACCTACCCGCGGAGAGGTTTAAGCCGTGTCGGAAGTCTACATGCTCGGACCGATCTGTGCGCTCGCCTCGTCAGCGACTTGGGCGATCGGATCAGCGCAGTACTCACGGCTGTCGCACAGCTATTCAGCGTTCGCGGTGAACTTTGCGCGAGGGCTGTTAGCGTTTCCGCTTTTTTTCGTTTTTAGTTTCGTTCTTGCCGGAGGGTGGGCGGAAGGTCTCGCCGAATTCTCGGACGTCAGTCGAGTACGGCTCGCGTGGTTCGCGCTTTCGATGATCGCGAGTTATGGCCTCGGTGATGTGCTCTTCCTGTGGAGTACGCGTGCGATCGGGGTCCCTACCGCGCTGGCGATTGCGTCTGGCTATCCGCTGTGGACGGCTGCTGCCGGAACGGTTTTCAGGGGAGAAAGCCTTTCAGTACTCCAACTGCTCGGGTTGCTTATTACCGTCGCGGGCGTGGTTCTCGTCATTCTGAATAGCCCGCGAAATGAGGAGCATCGTTCAATCTCGAATCTTCGAAAAGGCGTGATCCTGGCGCTTTTGACTTCCGTGTGCTGGGCTACGAACAGCTTTTCGAGCGCCGAAGGAGGACAGGGCTTGTCCGCGCCTGTCGCCAATTCAATCAGGATGATCTTCGCGTTGATCTTCAGCGCCGCATTTGGACGGCTGATCTTGCCGAAAGCGTCACTTCTGCTTCCGCGCAAGGAGATGGTCAGGAATGTTTGGGTTTTCGTGCTTGAGGCGTTCGGCGGTTCTTATTTCTACATGTACGGTCTCACGCACTCGCCCCTCGCGGTCGGGGCGACGCTCGCGTCACTCGCTCCAGTTCTTTCGGTGCCGGTGGCGTGGGCGATGGGCCTGGAGAAATTTTCGTTTCCACGGACTTTTTCGATTTGTCTCGTTGCACTGGGCGTCAGCCTGCTTGTTGGTGCGGCCGGGTGAATTCGGGCTAGAAAGACTCCTGTTTTGCCGCTATAGTTTCAGACGATGCGGAAGATCTATCTCGTCCCGAACTTCGTCACGACTGCCAACATGTTTTGCGGGTTTTACTCCCTCATCGCCTCGATTCATGGTGATTTTATCGGAGCGGCATGGGCGATTATCGCCGCCGCAATTTTCGATATGCTGGACGGGCGAATCGCGCGGCTTGCGAAAGCGACAAGCCTGTTCGGGGTCGAGTACGACAGTCTTTCAGACCTCATTTCGTTCGGCGTTGCCCCGGGTATCCTGCTTTATCAATGGGCGCTTGAGCCGTTCGGAAGGCTGGGCTGGCTGGCGGCATTTTTGTTCGTCGTCTGCGGAGCTTTGCGCCTCGCCCGGTTTAATGTGAATTCGGCCAGTCTCCCGAAAGGGTTCTTTCAAGGGCTTCCGATTCCCATGGGAGCCGGGATGGTGGCTACTTTCATTATCTTCAGTCAGACGGTCTCCTGGGGGAGTGCGCATCAATTTGTCGTTCTGCTGCTGACTTTCGGCTTGGCAAGTCTCATGGTGAGCACGATCAAGTTTCCTTCCTTCAAGGAGCTGAATTGGCGATCCCGCGCCAGCTTTGGTTACCTTCTGATCGGCGTTTTGAGCATGGTACTGGTCGCGGTGAAGCCCGAGGTTACGCTTTTTCTGCTTCTCAGCGCCTATGTGGTTTTTGGGCTCGCTTGGAACGTGATCTGTTACATCAGGGGCGTTCCCGTGGTTCAGCAAAAGAGCCCGACTCAAAGCGGTGCCGGCGCGGGCGATAAGTCTTGAATACACGCCCGATCGAATACTTCGGCATTGCTTGCCCGTAGTTGAACCTTTTCCGGCACTCCGCTAAGGTGATGGAAAGGGCACTTGCTTGATGACGGACCTTTCCATGACAAAGTTGGGTGTTTGGACCATTTTCGCCGTCTTGTTCTCTCTCCATTCCTCTGCGGCCACTCTGATTCCGATCAACGGGAATGGAGGTATCATGGTGGCGAGCGGGACAACGACATTTTCTTATTACGGCGTTACCGGCTTCAATCTGACGGCTGATCCGATCAATTCCAATTTCCAGGTCATGAATATCGGAGCTGGGGGGGATCTCTTTTTCTTTGATATCTCGTCCACCGTGGCCAAAGGGCAGACCGGCAAGAGCTTGCTCCTGACGATTACCCAGAGTGGCGTATCTGGAGCGCCTGTTGGGACGGTGCCGATCATCACTTATGGAACGGGCAATGCTCTCTGCAGCGAGGCGCAGTGCCAGGACCAAAAGGGGACGTTCAATCAGTGGTTTGCGGTGCGATACACGGAGGGTACCACTCTTCGCATCGGCTTGCGGCCGGCTGACATTTGCGCGAATAATACTTCTTTTCAGGGATGTACCGGGGCCGTTGTAACGGCTCCGGTGCCTTACACGAGCGGGGCAGCGCAAGGTTCGACGACGAGCATGCCTTTGACTTTCAGTTTCGCGATCGGTGAAACGACCGGTCCGCCGACTGCGGCGGCACTCGATACCGCGAGTGTCACGCTTGTTTTTCAGGCCGACGGGCCCACGTTGACCTGTCCGGCCGTTCACGATGATTTGTATTTTCCTGGCGATGGTCAGATTTTCCTGAACACGGCCGCCTTTTCGATGGGAACCGCGAATGCCCCGGGCCTCGCCAGTTCTCGCGCTCCGGCTAATGCCTTGATTGTGGTCGGAAGTCTTGGGGGCACCCCGACGACCGCGCTGGGAGGATTCACTTCCAATCCGATCGTCCAAAGAGTCGCGATCGGGGACGTCAACCAGGCTGTCTCAGGTTTCACAAACACGACCACGGGTAGCGACAACCTTCACAACCTCAACTTTCTTGTTCGCGATGCGGCGGGACTGATCGCGGCTGGAGACGCGAATTGCGCACTGCCCAACGTTCAAACTTCCTCGATTCAGGGGTTCCTGAGTCGGAACAGGTGCTTTATCGCGACTGCGGCATTCAGGTCGGGCGACGCTGAGCCCGTCCGGTTGCTTCAAGCCTTTCGCGACCAGGTGTTGATGAAATCCGGTATTGGAAGGTCTTTCGTGGATCTGTATTACACGTGGTCCCCGCCGTTCGCGGAGTGGTTGATTGAACATCCGGTTTTTCGATTTCCGGTTCTTCTTGTTCTCGCGCCCGTGGAGATCGCCGTCTGGTTCGTTTTGAATCCTGTTTTTTTGGGTCTTTCGTGGCTTCTTGCGATCTTCTTCGCGATCGCGTTGCGTAGGGAGCAGGCATGCTGAGCCCCCGAGCCATATGCCTCAGGCGTGATTTTTGCGCCGCATTCGCGGTACTCGTTTTCGCGGTGACGCTCGGGACGGAGTGTCTCGCGCAAGAGGCGAAATCCAATCAACCCTATATCGATCAACTCAGGCAGGGACTCCCCTCGACCGAAACCAGCACTGAGTCGTATACGGAAAAAATCCAGCAGCAGCTTCGCGAAAAGGAAGGCACGCCAGCGAAAACTCAGTACATTGACGAGCTGAAACGGAGCCTGCCGGAAGAGGAGACGAGTCCTTCAGGTTCCTACCTTGAAAATGAAAAAGCGAAACTTGCGCCGAAGCCTCAAGGCGGAGCGATCCAAGCGGTTCGAGAGGGGAAGTCCGATCTCGAACTGCGGCGAGAGGGGCCGATCCATCATGCAGCGGGATTTCGGCTGGGCGCCTCGCAAACACGCGATACGACTGCAATAGCCGGGGCGGGCGAGAAGCCCTATACCGATATTTACGGGACGGGTTGGACGCCAGATCTGGCCTTCTTTTATGAATATCAGCCGTTCCACAGCGAATGGTTTGGGAATATCGGGATTTATCTAAGCGCTGGAATTGGCTACGCCAGTGGCATGGGGAACTTTCAATACACACTTAAGAATTTCGCGGCGACCGAGAGGGCTGGGCAGCTCGTTGAATTCCCCTCAAAATCCCGCACTAGATTTCAATTCTTCTCGATTCCGTTGATCGCGGCGATCGATTACCGATTCAATCTTTTCCGGATTCTTCGGCCTTTTGTGATCGTGGGACCGACCGTGATCGGTTACGTCGAGACGCGTAACGATGCGGCGCAGGGCTTCAGGGGGGATTCGCGGGGCTTGTTTATGTCGGGAGGGGTTTCTCTCCTCCTCGACTGGGTGAGCGCGACCTCAACGTGGGATCTTTATGCCGCCCACGGCTTCAAGCACTATTACCTGACGCTAGAGTATAGCAAGCTCAGTACTTTTTCCGGGGACGTGGATTTCGCAGTGTCGGGCTTCAGCCTTGGCCTGACGTTCGAGTATTGATCCATGTGGAAGTACGCAGCCCTCCTATCCTATACCGGAACTGATTATTGCGGCTGGCAACGGCAGAAAGAAGCTTCGGGCACGGCCCCCAGCGTCCAGGGCACGGTCGAAGCAGCCCTTCAACAGATTACTCGGGAGGAATCGTCCGTGGTCGGAAGTGGCCGGACCGATTCCGGCGTGCATGCCCTCGGGCAAGTGGCGCATTTTGTTCTGAAAAGTCGGGAATGGGAACCGAGGATACTGCTTAAGGGGTTCAATGCGGTTTTGCCGACATCCATTCGGGCACTCGATATTCGGCCGGTTCCGCTCGATTTTCACGCCCAGCGAAGTGCCGAGCGCAAGCAGTATAGCTATTTTTTTCAGCAGGGGCCTTCGGCCATTCCGCATCTCGAGCCTCTCAGTTGGTGGATACAAAAGCGCCTTAACCTCGAAGCAATGAACCGGGCTCTCGCCGATCTGGTCGGGGAACACGATTTCAAGCCCTTTCAGTCCTCGGGCGCCAGACCGGGCCCGACTGTGCGAAAGGTCCTCGAAGCGGAGGCGAGCTTTGAGCCGATCGGGTTCCCCGGAGGGGGCTTGGCCGGAGGCTATCAAATCGGGTTTGTTCGTATACGGATTCTTGGGACGGGGTTTCTCAAGCAGATGGTGCGTGGAATCGCCGGAACATTGCTCCAAGTGGGCGAGAATAGAAGAGATCCCGGGTGCATTCGCGAAATTCTCGAAAGCGGTGATCG
>Ga0208375_1002670_pt1 | contig 16311 bp, 17 predicted proteins | sample RifOxyD1_FD_184038 | JGI IMG/M metagenome (GOLD analysis project Ga0208375, IMG submission 184038) | Soil microbial communities from Rifle, Colorado - Rifle Oxygen_injection D1 (SPAdes) | ecosystem: Environmental > Terrestrial > Deep subsurface > Rock core/Sediment | place: Rifle, Colorado... | reverse complement strand
CCTCGCGTAACAGTTGAGCAGCGATGGGGGAATGATCGCCAAAAATACTATTATTTTCGTTTCCCACCAAGCATTACCTCACTGCAGATTAGTTCAAACGCCATGGCGGTGGTTAATAAACGAAAGATAATTGATTTGCGTAAAGGAGCTGAAATTTTGTTGCCTGAAAATGTTGGTACTCTTTCCCAGAACCCTGATACCGGCATTACGGTTGGTGTTTTAAAAAATGAGGAAGAAAACTTAATAATCTACCACCCTAAGACTTCGACGCTTGAAAAAATCAAACTAGGTTTAAGAGAGTCCAGTGAACCCTACGAAATTATCTGGCATTCAACTTCGGTATTTTCACTTTATGGACATCCAGAGCTTCTGATTTTCAAACTTGATTTAAACTCCTCGAGCAGTACTACTCTTTTATATCAATTTTCAAACGTATCGCAAATGACCAGCGTTACTGACCTTCCTGCGGATAAAAAACATCAAGCGAAGATTATGTTTAGTTTATCAAATGATCATGATCATAAATATCTGCTTATGGCAGACGCCGATGAGCTCATCCTCCAAAAGTTGATGATTGATCTAGACAATTTTTATAAGTATTTTGTTTTGGGAAATTTTAAGCAATATATTGTCCTTTCAAAACAGTCAGCAGCTAGTGATGATCAAAGTTGCAGCGTTTTTATTGACCAAGGGACAGGGGGTGTCTTTTCACCTTTTGAAAAAACGATATGTGTTCAAAATGTTTGGGATGATTTGAATACGGTGGCAACTGGGGAATTGACGGTTCTTGGCAATAAAGGGGATTTGTCTATTTTAAATGATAATTTGGAGATTGTTGAAAGCAATTCATTGGGATATTCCGCAAGTTTTTATAGAAATAAAGATGATATTTACATTCGTTCGGTTGGATTTGATAGTCAGTGGAGAAATCATTCATTTAAGTATTCTACATCACACTTGGAGGAATTTACATTTTCGGACAAGACGATTTTGGACGGGCAAGGTCCTCTGCTGCATTTGTATTCTGAAGAGGAAACTTCTTCGATTTATAATATGCTTACGGGTGAAATGGTTGATATTCCTGTTTCAGAAATTTTCATATTTTTTCCAAGAATCCCCAAATGGAGTTATTATTCAGCGATTGGGGTGGGTTATCTCCATGGGTCTTCCTTTGAATATCTTGGGTTTGAACTAGCTAGTTTAAATGACGAACAAGTACGTTTTAAAAACGCCATTGTAAAATTGGATTCATTGTCGCAAAATCAATACGAGCTTCTACCGATCATGACTACCCCAAGTATGTGGGATAGTAGTACTTCGGGCCTTCCTGGTCTGAGCCTCTATATACGAAGTGGTTATCTTCAAAAAATGACCATGCAGGGAGATTGGTTCTGGTTTTCAGAAAAATAGAACCTGTAATTTCTACACAGAAATTATTACTTTTAAATAATTGATGATATAGACCACTTCTTGGGAACTTAAGTAAGAGGAATAAGTATGAAAAAAAAATTAATTATAATTATCCTGGTTTTTGGAACTATTTCGAATTTAGCAGTGGCAGCCAAACTTCCTGCTCTCGATATCACTAAAATTAATAAATTGGGATGTACTTCTAAAAATTTCAGTAAAGGTAACTTTATAATGGAAAATCTGCAAACATCAGAGATAGCCACTATAAAGTTTGAAGACGGTATGAGGTACGAGTTATATGATGTTAAAATAATAAATGAAAAGCAGATCAATTTTGCTTATGAAACTGTTCATATGGTCATGGAGTTTTCAAGCACCAGTTGGGAAGATGATACCAATTACAATGCTTATGCAGTCTATCATGGAATATTATATAATGTGATCAAGGATTCAGGGGAACACACCTTATCAACGGTTGCATGTTCAAGTATAGATTAAATATTATTTCCCCATCAATTCTTCGAGAATGCGAGCTGCTTTCTTGGCTACCTCGGGTTTTTTAATTTTCTCACTGATAAGCTCTTTTAGTTGCAAAATAGCTTTTTTATCACTTTGATTGAGTTCACCTTCCTGAGCGGATTTTCTTCGGGGGAAATGTTTAAGTTTGGGAGCACCCATATGATACCTGTTTCGTTATCCGGCAAGGGATGGTTCATGACCAATTTTCTTATTGTGTTTGGCCACCATTTTCATATGATTATGAATGACTTCATAAAGTTCGAGATTGGTTTTTTTAGGATCCATGCCTTCTGGAAGAGTTGAGTACATAAATTCACCATCGATCTCTGTAAATACGAACCATGTATTGCCAAGTTTTTGAAAGAGTACGTCAGATTCTCTAGTTTTGATATTTTCCATGCATGCCCTCCTGGCCTATTTTTAAATCCAATCGGTGGATTTCTATTTTGCTTACAAACAACTTTTCGACTGACGCTGTCAAAACTTTAGACATTTTTTTAAATTAAGTGCTTAATTTTTTGGCAATTCGAAAAATATTTTATCCGACGGGATTATTCAGGTATTAGTAGGTGCCTTGTATTCCAAAATTAAAATCGATGTTGTAGCTCAATGAAGATTGGAAAACATCATTATCACCTTCGGCCCAAAATAAATCGTGATTGTAACCTGTTTTATTTTGTAGAGTGTAGGGAAGATGGATGGAGATTTTACTTCCAAAGGTTAAATATAAATTTTCAATAATGGATTTTTGAATAGCGATGCCCGGGTGAATGGAAAATGAATACCCTTGATAGACACAATCATCGCTTTGATAAGTTTGGTGCCTGCTATTTTGTTTGTCTTGATATATATGATAATTGTGAAAATTTAACAAAACCGAGGTATTGAGGGAAATTATATAGCGATCCCTTTTAAAGATATCAAAGACAAAGACCGGGCCGATCCCATAAATTAATTTTTGTTCAGTGGACATGATGAGGGATTCATTCAAATGATATTCACTGATAGTCCTTCTTACAAAGATTTCCCCGCCTAGAAAAAATCGATTCATAGGATTTTCAATCAGGTTTTTTACATAATAAAAATTGATGCCGGCAAAATATCCCAGATCCTTGTAGGCAACCTCAGTGGGGTAGTTATAGTTGACATCCATTGGACTACCGAAGGAAAAATTGAGACCACTGCGGAATTTTTTCGGTTCATACAACGGGTATTGTTTGGGCAGGGGTTCGGCGTGCCGGTAATCGGTGGGGTCATGAATATAATTGGAAATGGGTTGCTTGGATTCATTTTCATCGTTGGTGATAAGTTTGACAAATTGGGCTGGGATGAAAGCGGGATTGGCGTTTCGATCCAGGGTCTCATAAAACTCGCTGTTTAAAACCAGTTTGTTTTGGTTGGGGCCTTTATATTCATTTTCCTCCACGGAACTTTGAATTTTAAAATCATCAATATGTTTTTTATGGATATAAATGATGGTTCCCTGTCTTACATATTGGACAATGGTGGAATCGTAATCCATATCTCTAAAAAGCGGGGCGTTTAGCACCAGCACCACTCCCTTGTCAGCGAATGTCATCTGGGCATAAAAAATAACAAGTAAAAAGCAAAATAATTTTATTTTCATAACATCTTGTTAAAACCAAACCCCACGCTTAATCCAACGGAGGCATAGGAGGAAGTTGGTGGGTTGCTGTTGATATCGCTGGTTTCGTCACCAGCATAAGTAGTGCTTATGTATTTATAGACAAATCCCACCAGGATGTTTCCGCTTTTAATTTTATAGCTTGAATCCAGGTTGATTTGAAGGATATTTTGTTTGTACGCTTGTTCATCGTAGGTGGTCCGAAGCTTGAATCCTAGGGACTTTTGAAATGCCAAACCCGAAGTGATAAAAAAGTTCTCATCTCCCAGGAGTTTAATTTCTGTAGCAGGTCCCCAGTACAGGGATTTGAAATCCATCCGACCTTCCTCAGTTGCCATGCGACCATGCAAGAGACCGGCACTAAGGCCTATATAAAAATTGAGATCAACGACCCAGTAAAGGGGTTTTAGTTCCAGACGGGTGTTTTCAATTTTTTTTATATCCTGCTCAAAGACCTCTTTGAAATAGGAATCCCCTGACAGTTCCTGGTGTAAAAGCACTTTGGTATAGAGGTTGAAAACATCGTCGTGCGCATAAGTTTTTTCAGTTTTATTGTAGAGATTGAACTTGGTGGGGGTTGGAAGTATCTGCAGGTCACGCTCCATGGGAATGATGTTTTCATAGGTGGTTTCATAAACGACTTCCCCTTTTTTATCAAGAAGCTCTACAAACATGGCATTATCGCTGCTTAGCCTGGTATTAAAAACAATGTCATAATTGGTGTTGAAATATTTCCGCAAGGAAGGGGAGAAAACAGCGCTGCCTTTTTTTAGCATGGCCTTGAATGGTGCGGTTTTCAGCTTGGGGTAAGAGAGATTGGCGTTTTCAAATTTTCTTTGCAAGTTAAGATATTGGTGGTCAATCTTGTTTTGATCATTAATTTTTTTTAGATCATGGAATACTTTAATGTTTTGTTTTAGCGATTTGGGGGGAGTGTGCAGCTCTTGAAAATATCTATCAATAAGCTGCTGATCTTCTTGAATGACGTTATCAAATGTAAAACCAGAGCTGTCAGTTGGGAGTTCCTCCTGGTTGGCTAAAGAAACCACTGGTAAAGAGAGAATAAGGAATAAGAATACAAATTTTCTCATATTTTTTTTAAAAAGCTAGTTGCTTCCAAATAAGTTGTATAACTACTTTCATGGCCATATTTATTTTTATCCATCTCATCTATTTTAACCCAAAGAAACTTTTCATGCTCGTGACTTATTTGAATATTAGAGGGTTTTTTATCAAATAATGCTAAAAAACATTTTTCCTCCACCTCACAGCCTTGGCGATCTATGAACGCAATCGTAGTGGCAAGCGGGAGCAATTGGCTGGTGATAAGTCCTGTTTCCTCAAACAGTTCCCGTTTGGCAGCATCAACATATGTTTCTCCCTCTTCAACTGATCCTGTAACATTTTGCCAAAAACCCTGGCGCTTTTGATTGGTTTTTAGTAACAGAACTTCGCTTGGATTGGTTTCGATTTGAATGATGATCACCTGAATTTTTCTATGCATAGTGTTAAGCCTTTGAAATTTCGAAATATAAATTATATCTTATTTATATAAATTGTAGAAAAAATTAAAGAAATGTCACAGGCGCAGTGCGCAGTGATTGCCTGAAAAAGGTTGATTTGATATGTATGTTATTTGTAACTAAATTTTTCTCTGGCACTTTGCATAATGGGGTTAGATAGTGAATGATGTGATGCTAAGAATTTGCGTGAGTATACCGGGCTTTTTGTTTGCGGTGGTTTGTCACGAATGGGCCCATGCTTATGTTGCTTTCAAGTTTGGCGATGATACTGCTAAAAGACATGGACGACTAAGCCTCAATCCCATGGCACATATTGATTGGCTTGGCACTGTGATTCTTCCTCTCATCCTGGCCTTTATTGGTGGGGTGATGTTTGGTTGGGCAAAGCCTGTTCCGGTGGATTCTCGCGGGTTCAAGGATATTAGAAAATCAATTTTTTGGGTGAGCTTTGCAGGACCTCTGGCAAATATTGTGGTGGCGGTAGTGGTATGTTTTTTACTGGCGTGTATGGTTACTTTTTTCCCAAGGGATTTTTTTCTCTTTGAGCCTTTCGTTTTAATTTTAACTTCTGCCATGCAGATCAATATTGTCCTGGCTATTTTTAACTTGATTCCTTTTCCTCCGCTGGATGGATCAAAAATGATTTCCGCATTTATGGATTATAATACCCTTAGAAAATACGAAACCCTGACTACATACAGCTTTCCAATAATGATTGTGTTGATGTGGACGGGTGCTTTGGGATATATTATTGGTCCGTTCATTATGCTTGGTAATGGGCTTTTTCAATTTTTTATAAGCGTTATGGCGTAGGTGATTGGTGGCTATGAAAGAGATTATTGTTAGCGGAATGAGACCAACCGGTGCCCTTCATTTGGGGCACTATATGGGTGTCATTAAAAACTGGCTTGAGTTTCAGAAAAATAGTGAATGTTATTTTTTTGTAGCTGATTGGCATGCCATGACTTCATGCTGGAAAGATTTGGATGTCATTAAAAAAGCCAGAATGGATTATGTAAGAGGGTGGCTTGCTGCCGGAATAGATCCAAGCCGGGCCAAGATTTATAATCAGTCATGGATTCCTGAAATATTGAAGTTTTCCCAGATGCTACTTTGCCTGACTCCTCCCGGCTGGGCCGACCGAAGTCCAAGCTGGAAAGATCAAACTCAAAACCCCAAAAAAGATTTGGATAACCTGGGATTTTATACTTATCCGGTATTACAGGCTGCAGATATCGCCATTTTGCACGGAAATTTTGTTCCGGTGGGAGAAGACCAGGTTTCGCATATTGAAATTTCCAGGGAAATTATCAGAAAATTTAATCGGTTTTATAATACTGATCTGCCTGAACCGTTGGAAAAATTAACGAAAGTTTCCCGTCTCCCTGGTATTGATGGTAACAAGATGTCCAGCTCCATGGGTAACGTCATTTTACTAAACGAAACGGAAAAATCTTTGCAAAAGAAAATCAACAAACTTAAAACCGATGAGCTTCGTAACGGAATTGAAAATCCAGGCAACCCGGATAATTGCCTGGTATTCACTTACCACAAAATCTTTTCTTCCAGCGGATTGGTGCAGGATGTGAATGATGCCTGCCGGAGTGCCCAGCTTGGTTGTGGTGAGTGCAAACAAAAACTGGGTGATTCAATGAAAGCAGAGTTGATGCCAGTTGCCCAAAAATTCAACTCTATTTCAGATAAGGAATGTATGGATGTTTTGGTGGAAGGAACTAATCAGGTAGCCAAGAAGATTAAAAATAATTGGGATGAGATCATTACCAAGGTCAAGTTTAACTAGAAGAGTAAAAATATGTTAGATACCAATATAAGTGTAAAAACAGAGAATTTCGATGGCCCCATGGCCCTACTGCTTTTGCTTATTCAAAAAGAGCAGATGAATATCAGAAGCCTGGATTTAAACAAGATCACCAAAGAGTATCTGGTGTATCTGCAAAAAATGCATGAACTTAATTTTAATGTTGCTGGAGACTATTTATATCTGGCGGCGACTTTATTACTGCTAAAGTCCAATTCATGTATAACGGAAGAGGAAGTTTTAAGTTTGTGTGACGATGAATCCGGTGTCACCGGGACGATCACCACCCAGGCGGAATTAGTCAGACGTTTGGAGGAGTTGGAGAGATACCAAAAACTTGGGAAAGCCTTATGGTCGCTCCCCAAGGCGGGCTACGAGATTTTTACCAGACCCAAGGTCAATAGGAAGGAAATTGCTGATTCCATTCTAAGTCCGATTGATTTGGAAAAATTGACCACCACCATGATGGATTTATTGTCCAAGCAAAAAAGACAATATAAGGCGGTCAAGCGGGATCGTATTTCCATCAAAGAAAAACTGGTGACTTTCAAGGAAAGACTTATTAAGGATACGACCTATACATTTGATGAACTTTTACAAAACGAAGCTGAAAAAAGAATTGATGATATTATCATTACCTTTATTTCAGTATTGGAGCTTGCCAAATTAAAAAAGGTGTCTCTGTACCAAAATGAGGAAAAAAGTAATATCTACATTAAAATTTTAGAGAAGATCTCTGATCAGGATGTGAGTTTGGCGGAAGTGGAAGAGGCCAGCGAAGAGGTGTCAGCCGAATTATTGGAAAGCATGGCGCCAGTTGATGTTGATATGGAAGTGAACTCAATAATAAATTTGGAAAATATACATATGGAAGAGTCAACACTCTTGCAATAGAAGGTTAAGTTGTATGATGGATGAAAACTTGGAAAATAATGAAAGTATTTTGGCGTGCGAGGAACTGCAAGAGCTGGTAGATAACGAAAGCGAGCCTGCCAGCAATGATCAAATGGAGGATTTTCAACTGGAAAGCCCTTATTTTGATCCTGAAAAACAAATGGAAGTGGAGTGGCGGGATAGAACTGGCTTAAACGACGATACTCTCAAAGGGGCGATTGAGACGATTATTTTTATGAGTGATCGGCCCATTCCGCTGGTCAAGATTAGGGATTATATTGATAAATATATTCCTTTGCGGGTACTTCATGAAAGCCTTATAGCGCTACAAAATGAGTATGAGGAAAAACATCATGGCATCAGGTTGTTGGAAATTGCGCAAGGATACCAGTTCCGTACCAAAGCTAGTTATGCCAAATATATTCAAAATTATTTTAAAATCAGCTCCTTGGTATTGACCCCGTCTGCCCTGGAGGTTTTAGCTATTATTGCATATAAGCAGCCGGTGTCACGCAATGATATTGATAAAATCAGAGGAGTGGATAGTTCACACATTGTAAGAACCCTGATGGACAAGCGATTGGTGAAAATCCAGGGGCGCTCTGAGGAATTGGGGCGGCCAACCGTTTATGGAACGACTTTGGAATTTCTGGAAGTGTTCAATCTGCCCAGTATTGATCAATTACCAAGTGAAATTGAGCTGGAGGAGATGATCAAAAAAGGTAGTGTTGGTGAAATATCAGAGATTAAAAACCTGGTTTCCCGAGGTGATAAGACCAGATTTTTTTATGACGAACTTGATGAGTTGGATAAATTAAGCGAGCAAATAAAGGAAATCAAACCTAATACATTATTTACCAGTTCCCTTAATATAGAAGAGCGGAAAAGAGTGAGTGAAGATGGCCAGAAGGCTAAATCTGCTTTCGAAATTTTAGAGGAATTTGTCACGGTAAAGGAAGTGCTTAATCAAAATACCGAGTCAGTGGGTTCAAATCTGATTAACGAAGCTGTTTTTCCGAAGGTCGTCGAGGATCTTTTTGTGGATAATTTAAATGCACCGGACGAGGAGGAGGAAGAGTTTCAGATGATTGATCTTGATACCGGTGAACCCATTAATCCACCTACTGAAAGTGTAACTGAGCAGTCAGACGATTTCTTGTTCACTCCAAAAGAGATTGAGACATTGGATCAAAGGCTAGACGAGGTCTTTGATCGTTTGAAAAGTGGTGAAGGACTGGGACAGCTGTCATTTGAAGAAGAAGAGGAGTTTCTTTATGACAATGATTTAGATGATAAAAATGAGCAAGTGGATCGAGTGACAGATAATTTATTGGATCGGGCACAAGAATATGATCTGGACTTAAGTTTTTTGAAAAATAACAATGAAAAAAGTTCATTGTCGGGAGAATCACTGGACGCCGATGGGGTCTAGCGCTTATCTTGCATAAAAATCAATATAGCTTTTTAAACAGCCGTGAGGCGAGATTAAAAGGAGTTTTAAAGTGAGTCAAAATTCAAATTTAGTGAGATTACAAAAGTTTATTGCTGATAGTGGGGTAACTTCCCGAAGAAAAGCGGAAGATCTTATTTCCCAGGGGAGAGTCAGGGTTAATGGGCAGGTGGAAAATACTCTGGGTGCCAAGATCAATCCCGAAGTGGATGTCGTTCATGTCGATAATCAAGTGGTGGAGGTCAAGCCGTCTGCCAAACTATATATTGTTATGAATAAACCCAGGGGCTATGTGACCACTTCACACGACCCGGAAGGCAGGCCAACGGTTTTGGATTTATGTCAGGATATAAGTGAGCGCATTTATCCAATCGGCCGGCTGGATTATAACTCTGAAGGATTACTGCTTTTAACTAATGATGGTGATTTTGCCAATCAAGTGATTCATCCCAGTTCAAACATTATTAAAATGTACGAAGTGAAAGTTTTTGGCACTATTACCGAGGCAATATTAAAAAAATTAAAAAGCAAGGTTATCATTGAAGGAGCAGCGATCAAACCCGTCTCTGTGAGAGTCATTGAGCGACTAAAGAACAAGACCAAGCTGGAGTTTCGTCTGAGTGAGGGAAAAAACAGAGAAATTCGAAAAATTTGTGCACATAACGGAATCACGATCGACAGACTCAAAAGAGTGGCGATTGGAGGCCTGGGCATAGAAGGGCTGGGCGTTGGTAAAATTGCCCTCATTAGTAAAAAACAACTGATCGAGAGAATCGGACTTGGTGATAAAAACCAGGAGCCTCAAAATTATTTTTCCACCAAGAAGACAGTGAAACTCAAAGATAAAAAAATAAATCCCAATACCAAATTGGCAGATGATAAACGCTTCTATAAGTTTCGCAAGGAACACTACAAAAGCACCATTAATAATTATCAACAGGTTAAAAAACAGCAACAATCAAAAGACGAAAATGCGAAAAAAACAGATGAGTAGAAAATTAGTTGTCGTAGGTGATAACTTTAGATTGCTCCATATGTTCTTTGAGCAGATCGACGGCGTATTCTAATGCCTGTTCCCCATATGGAATACTGCTCTTAGTGTTTATTTCAGTGAATAATGCTTGTTTTACCAAGGCAGCACACATTCTTATCAAGTCTGCACTACCGTCAAAATATTCATCTTCCTTAGAGGTTGTGAGAACATGGGTGATCATCGAATTAATGGTCTTAATTAACCTTATTTGATTGGCAGATAAGCGCTCTGTATCGACTTTTATATCTAAATACTTGGTTTCGATGGTTTTGCTTGTCATTTTACAACTCCGCTACACATTAAAGGTTCTACCCTTATATCGGATTTACTTTCAGTAATTTTAGATATTTATGATGGAGTGAATTGCTTGGAATTATTTTAAGTGGAAAACTGGACATTACTTGAAACTTGTTTTATATTCACGCTATCTTAACAGATTGAAATCACAATCTTATCGCGGGGTGGAGCAGTCTGGTAGCTCACCGGGCTCATAACCCGGAGGTCGTTGGTTCAAATCCAGCCCCCGCAACCAATTTTTCACCAACCACAGCGGTTGGTTTTTTTGTTTTTGGGGCCATGGATAAGAGGGACTCTTTGAAGAGGGTGTAGATGTCATTTTTACGATCAGTTTTTATAGTATTTATTCTTACGATATTCCCTTTACAAAATTGTGGCAGTCAGGTCGATTTTGGGAACCTGGTTTCGGTGAGAGGGGATAGGTTTATTGTGAGATTACGATACAACTCAGAGGATAACTACTTCCATAAAAATTTTTATTCTAAATATTCTCTTAGTGATTGTTATTTGCACCGCGATCTTTACGATAAAATCCTAAAAATTATTCCTCGACTTAAAGAATTGAAGTTGAAGCTTGTATTCTGGGATTGTTACAGACCTCTGGAAGTGCAACGTGACTTGTGGGCTTACCTTCCTAATCCAAAATACGTTGCTAATCCTCAAACAGGTTCAAATCATAACCGAGCAATAGCGGTGGATTGCACGCTGTCAGATGAGAGTGGGAAGGAACTCGAATTCCCTTCTGTTTATGATGATTTTAGTGACAAGGCTTCTCATAAGTACAAGTGTACTAAAGCAGAAGAAAAATTGTGTCAGCATCGAGAGTTGCTGGCTAAGTTGATGAAAGAGGCAGGTATTAACCTCTACAAGTCAGAGTGGTGGCATTACCAACTAAATAAAGAGAACTACCCCATCATTAATGTTCTACCTAACAAGGTCAAGTGACTTGATTTTAAAACTTGAATTGATTACTTTTATTTTTTTTATTATAGGCTTTGTAGTGAATAGTCCCAAAGTCATTAGTTTAGAGGTCGCTGCGGTTGGAGATATTTTTGCGAGTGAGGATGTATTAAAGGTAGTTAAAAAAGAGTATATTCTACCCCCTATCCTTGGAGATATTGTATTTGCCAATTTTGAAGGGGTATTGGGCAATCCTAAAACAACCAAAACAGCAGGTCGTTCCTTGGTGATGAGTAAGGATGTCATCCCTTTTTTAAAAGGAATAGGTGTTGGCACTTTAAGCCTGGCCAATAATCATTCGATGGATCTAGGACGCACGTCTTACGATAGAACTTATTCTACTTTCGCGGGACAGGGATTCAACGTTGCTGGCTTATACGATAGTGGAACAGTTATCAAGGTGGCAGATGAACCAGTGCGCTTCATTGCATTTTCTTTTAGTGGTGATAATAATGTTCTAGATGTTGAAAAAGCCGTTAAGAAAATTTCTGCATTTAAAGAGGACATGATTATCGTTTCGGCTCACATGGGGGGAGAAGAAAAAGATGGATATTTAATTCCTGCTGGAATGGAGTACTATGGCGATGAGAAGCGAGGCGATGTCGTTCAATTTGCTCGTAAATGCATTGATGCAGGGGCTTCTTTGGTCCTCGGACATGGCCCTCATGTTTTTAGACGCCTAGACCTTTATAAAGGGAAATTAATTGTCTACTCTCTTGGGAATTATCTCTTTGATTTCCCTAGAAAGAATGAATGGAATTTTGTACCAGCGTATAGTATAAAAGTTCAATTGAATAAAAAGGGCACATTCATATCTGGGAAGATACAGAGCTTCAATTTAGTTGGAGGAATTCCAAAATATGATATGAAAAACAGAGTCCTTCATTTTATTAAAAAATTATCGTCCGAGAAATTATTTACGTTTGAAGAATCAGGAGTTTTTTATGCAAAAAGTAATCCTCATTAACGTCATGGTTTTTGTTCAGGTTTTTTTTACCTTTAATGCTTTTGCTAACTGGGGTGGTGGCGTGAAGGGGAGCGAGGCATCTGGCAATTTGCAGACCTTTGGTACGGAACAGATTGAACTGGAGAAAGAAGACCTCACTATTGAACTCCGGCAAAATGCTGCATATGTTACAATTAAATATGTATTCAAAAATACGGGAAAGGATGTTGATGTTAAGGCTGGTTTTCCCTCCAGACAATATGCAGAGAAAGAAAGTAGAACCGAAGAAGTTAAGAATTATACAATATCCTCAGAAGGCAAGTCCATAGAATTTACTATAGAGAAAGGGAAGCTGGGGAATGCAAATAAATATACTAAGGGACGTTCCGAGTATGTAGACTTTGCGACACTAATATTAGATTGGCTAACTTCAAAGATTAAGTTTAAAGAAGCTGAAACAAAGAAGATTGAAATTAATTATATTTCCCCATATTTAGTAACTTCTGGTGGGTTGTCAGATGATACAACAATTGAACCTTTGGAATTTCAATACTTGCTTTCCACTGGCGCTACTTGGAAGGGACCTATTAAAGAGGGAATAGTTACAATTAAGACAGTTGGTGTTGATCCAGACTTTATATCTATATCTCCTAAAAATCGGTTTCAAAGAAGCAATAATGAATTTGTGTGGAAATTTGCTAGCCTCGAACCAACGAGCAAAGATGATTTGATGATTGAGATTGGTCAGTACATTGGCATCTATAACAGTTATGGCGATCAACAAAGAACTATCATCTACCAGGAAGGAGAAAAGTATTTCCTTGAATTTACAGATTACGAGGTTAATTCTAGCTCCAATCTGGATAAAACTAAATATGCTCCAGCTAATATCAAAGATGATTTGCTGGAAACGGCTTGGGTGGAGGGAAAAAAGGATGATGGTATTGATGAATGGCTTCAATTAAAATTTGCCAAACCCGTTTCAGCTAATCAGCTGGTTATTTATCCCGGGTATGGGAAAACCTTAGACATTTATAATGCCAACAATCGGGTTTCTGAGTTAGAGGTTAAAATCAATGATGAAGAAACAATGAATGTTAAGCTCCCAGATGTTCCAGGTAAAATGCATGCAATTAATCTGGATTACAAAAAAGACATCAAACAAATAAAACTTACGATTAAGGGCTGTCACAAGGGTACCAAATATTCTGATACCGCTATCAGCACGGTTAAAGTTAGAAATGTCTTTGCTAAAAAACCGGTTATCCATGGACCTCGATAAGAGTTCATGATTGCAAAGAAAATTTTATTTTTTGTCTTTATCATAATCATCGATGCTTATTCCAATGATGCGTTTGTTCCCTTTTACATTGAAGATAATCATGCTGGTACTTTTTATTGGGCTGTTAACAACTTAGATCTTTCGCAAGATTACCAGCTAGTAGTTTTTGATGAGCATTTCGATGCAGGCCAAATAGTAAACTCAGACGGCCTTAGGCAGTCGCTTCAAAAAGGACATGAAGAAAGGTCAGTTGATATTGCCCGATGGCAGAAAGAAGGAATCATTCAATCTTACAATTGGCTCGAGCCACTTATTTCGCATCCATTTAAAAAGATTTTATGGGTTTATCCGGGAAAAGAAGAGTTTGGAAGTCTCTATAAAAAAGCCAATACATATTTTTCGATGTTTGATGCTATATTAAAGAAGGGAATTCCCCAGAGTCTTTCTGGTAAATTGAAAGTATCTAAGTTTGCCAGTTATGAGAAATCTTTGGATAGTGAACTTCTTACTGTTGTAACTATTGACCTTGATTATTTTAATGTGTTCAAATCAAATCAGGATCGCAATAATGCTCTTGAGGCTGTTTTGGACTCAGTTAATAAAATGCCTCGCTTGGCAGGAGTCTCTTTCTCAATATCTTATCCCTATCTGAATTATGTGACTGAGCTTGATTCAATGCTGATTACGATCCTGTCCAGGCTAATGAGAACAGGTAACGCCAGACTGCAGTTTGAACCATTCGCAAAGCGTGTCCCAGATCGCTCTGAGAAGGCTAAAGAATTTTACAAGAAACATAAAAATGTCCCCTCGTACAATATAGAAGAGGCGTCAACCTTAGTAAAAAGTTTTTTCCTCCAGCAAAAAGAAAAGACAATAGTAAGTATTTCCAATGACCGTTGGACTGACTTATTAAATAAGTGGAGAATGGAATATGAGTTGCCTTCTTTGAAGATGGAGGCTGAAGAGACATTGGAGTTAAAGAAAGGCACTTATTATCAACTGGCTTCAAAACAATTCTCTGTTAGCCTTGCCGATAAATATCAGCAAAAATCGGTAGTGAGTTGGTATTTCCTGAAACCTGTGAGTAACAGCTTCAATGTCACAGAGATACAGCATACATTTGCTTCTAATAAACCGAAAGCTATTTATTATAAATCTCAAGAAATGGGTGCGTTGAAAAATAAAAAACAGATAGGTTCAAGGGACCTTATTCCTTATTTTGATCATGCAACAACGCTTGGGCAAATTAGTTTTTTCGCTGTGGTTTGCTATGGCAAGGACTGCTTTTTAACAAATACTCTGACTGTTGCACGTTTCAAAGACACTAGCTATCTAGGCCAGCTGACTAAAGTTTTCAATCTTCCCTACATTTTTGGTGAACGTCTGCTCACGGATTCTATAGTAAGCAATAAATGGGCTAGCAAACTAGGTTCTGATTGTAGTTCCTTTATCGCTTTTGGTGGCAAAGAATTTGGAAAAAAAATAGGTTACGGCAATCCCAAGCAACTTGCAGATCAAATGATTTTTGTGGATAACGTAAAAAGTTTTCAAAAGAGCATTGCCATAGGTGATAGAGGGGCAGTTAAATTAACACCTGAGGGAATTTCCGACGGACTTATTTTAAATTTTGGCAGACATATTGTGGCCATATATGAAGACCGAGGAGTTTTAGGTGTCCTCGATAAAGATGATCTTATTATTCATCAACTGGAGGACTATCCGCAGATCGTTCCCCTTAATGCTTTGAAGCAGCATCTACATCCATTTAAGATATATAAATTTAGAGTTATGGACTCTATCAAAGAGAAAGTTTTGTTAGGCCAATAAATATTATATGAATAGGAAAGATTGACAAAAACAGTTGTATTGATAGATCGATAAGACCTTGGAGATACAGGGATGGCAAGCGTGATTGAGTAATCATGGCCCTTAATTCTTTGAGACGGTTTAAGATGGATTGTCTTTCGGACTCAATTTCTTGGAGATGTTTTTCAAGATAATAAATTTCGTCTTGGTGAGTCATCGGTTATGCCTGTAGATTTAAACTTATGTTCCATAAATAACCGTAGAGAAGCTTTTTGAAAAGCGGACCACTATTTTGGGTACTGTTGATTTTTACCAAAATAACTCCTAATCTTAACTCATGCTAATTTGGCATTATTCCAATTAATTCAGATTTATTCAATTGATTTGTTTTAAAAAAGTCCATAGTATTTATGTTCTAAGCAATTAAATCTTCTGTATTAGTTAATGATGCCTTAACCTGTTTGAGTGAGAGTAATTTATGATAGAATACATATTGTCCTTAATTGTTTTTTAAATCCTTGAATGAGCTGAGGAATAAAAATGAATTTAAACTCAATAGTAATCAATTCCAACGAAGTTGCCTTAGCACTGCCAATGACTTCAGATGTGGTAGAAATCAATCGAGGTGGTTTTAAGATTGTCTACTCTGCTAAGATAAAAAACAAAAAAGAAGCGTTAAAGCTTGTGTTGATTCCAGCCGTTCCTCAAGGACAGGAACAACTTAGAT
>Ga0208375_1002669_pt1 | contig 16317 bp, 14 predicted proteins | sample RifOxyD1_FD_184038 | JGI IMG/M metagenome (GOLD analysis project Ga0208375, IMG submission 184038) | Soil microbial communities from Rifle, Colorado - Rifle Oxygen_injection D1 (SPAdes) | ecosystem: Environmental > Terrestrial > Deep subsurface > Rock core/Sediment | place: Rifle, Colorado... | reverse complement strand
AACATTATTTAAATAATTTATCCTGAAAAAACTTAATGGGATAAACTAAAAAGAATCAAAAATAACTGGAAAAAGATTAAAAGCCCTAAAATTGTGGTTATTTATAAACAATCATAAAAAAGCCTTTTTTTCCGAAAGTTTTATAAAGCTAAATTTGAGAAAATTTTAATGTATATTTCTACGAGGAAAAAAATGATTATAAAGGACAAAACCAATAGTTTTTCATCATTAATTCACGCTTGCCCTGATAGTGTAGTGGTCCAGCACATGGCCCTGTCAAGTAAGCCTTTCTTTGAAAAGAAAGCCTTAATGGAAAGAAACTTTAAGGAAAAAGAAGCAAATTACAATCAAGATTTTCAAAAAGAAAAAGGCTTATATAGAGAGGCCATAACCCGAGTTCAAATCTCGGTCAGGGCGTTGGGCTCGTAGCTCAGCTTGGATAGAGCATCTGCCTTTTAAGCAGGTGGTCGCGGGTTCAAAAGAAGCTTTTCTTTTGTAAAAGAAAATCTTCAATAAAAGAAAACACAAGAAACGCTCTGAATGTCCCGTCGGGCCCAAGCTTTAGGTTTTTCTTTTGCAAAAAGAAAAAAGCCTAAAAAAGAAAAGCAGAATGCCTGAAAGAAAGAAACCTTAGGTAAAGAAAGACTTTAGGAAAAAAGAAAATGGAAAGCGAAATACTAAAACACAAATTAATCCCAAAGCATATCAAGATTAGTGAAGAAGAGGGTAATGAGCTTCTTAAGAAATTCAATGTAGAAAAAAAACAATTACCGGTAATTTTAAAAAATGATCCTGCGATTTCGCATCTGGAGTTAAAAAAAGGTGACATCATAAAAATAGAAAGAGAAAGCCCAACTATCGGCAAAGCATATTTTTATAGGATAGTCAAATAAATGGTTGAAAGATATAAAGACATAATAAAACAATATTTCAAGAAGCATTCCTTAGTGGAATCTAACATAAATTCATTTAATACTTTCTTAGACTCTGGAATTCAAAAGATTATAGACGAGAATTCAGAAGTTATTCCAACTATTATTCCTAATGAAGTAAATGATTTTAAAATAAAATTAGGAAAAATAAGCTTAGAAAAACCAAGATTAATCGAAGCTGATGGTAGCACAAAAGATGTTTATCCTATGGAAGCAAGATTAAGAATGTTGACTTATTCTGCTCCAATTAGCATGAAGGTTAGCACATTAATTGATGGTGTTGAAAAAGAATCATTTACTACAAATATTGGAAAAGTTCCAATAATGGTAAAATCAAAATATTGCCACTTAAGTGGATTAAGTAGAGAAGAATTAGTCAAGCATTATGAAGATGGTTATGATCCTGGTGGATATTTCATATTAAATGGTAATGAAAGAGTCTTAATTGTTGTTGAAGATTTAGCTTCTAATAAATTAATTGTTGAAAAAGAGAAAGTTGGACCGAGCAAATATACTGCTAAAATATTCTCTGAACAAGGCAGTTTCAGAATTCCACATATTATTGAACAAATGAGAAATGGTGTTATATATATTTCATTTACAAGATTTAAGAGAGTTCCAATTGTATTATTAATTAAAGCATTAGGATTTACAAAAGACCAGGAAATAGCTGGATTAATTTCTGAAAATGAAATGTTCGATGATATTTTTATAAATTTGTATGAAAATGTCGATATAAAAAATCAGGAGCAAGCTGTAGAAGCATTAGCTAAAAAAATTGGAATAATGCAAAAAGAAGAAATGAATGAAAGAGTTTTCAATTTAATTGATAAATATTTATTGCCTCACCTTGGAACAAATGCTGCTGATAGAAGCATGAAGGCTTATAATTTATGCAAATATATTAGAAGATTCTTATTAATTACAACTAAAAATTTAGATATTGAAGATAAGGATCATTTAATGAATAAAAGAATGAAATTAAGCGGTGATGTTATGAGTGATTTATTCAGAGTAAATGTCAAATCATTAGTGCAGGATATTTTATATAATTTTCAAAGATTAGTTAAACGAGGAAAATTCCAATCAAGCAAGATTATTATTAGAGACCAGTTATTAACATCCAGAGTTAAAAGTGCATTGGCTACTGGAATTTGGGTTGGTGGAAGAAAAGGATTGAGCCAGAATATTGATAGGACTAATTTTACAGCTACTTTATCACATTTGCAAAGAGTTGTTTCATTATTATCTTCAACACAAGAAAATTTTGAAGCAAGAGCATTACATGCTACTCACTGGGGTAGATTATGCCCAATAGAAACTCCAGAGGGTACTCCTATTGGTTTAAGAAAAAATTTAGCTATTATGAATCAAATTACTCAAGAAGAACAGAATGAAGAAAAATTAAGAAAGAATTTGGAAGGAATGGGTTTAAAATGGTAGATGTATTCATAAATCAAAGATATTCTGGAAAAGTAGAAAATGCTAATGAGTTCATTAAAAAATTAAAAGAAGACAGAAGAAATGGAAAAGTTTCATCTGTTGTTAATGTTGGCTATAAACAAGATTATGACATGATTGAAATTGAAACTTCAAGAGGAAGATTAAGAAGACCATTAATTGTAGTAGAAAATGGAAAATCAAAATTAACAAATGAAATTACTGAAAAATTCTTGAAAGAAGAATTATCATGGGAAGATTTAGTTAAAACAGGCGTAATTGAATATTTAGATGCATTAGAAGAAGAAGATTGCTTAGTTGCTTTATATCCTGAAAATATTGTACAAGAAACAACTCATTTAGAAATTTCACCTATAACTTGCTTTGGTGTTACAACTTCATTAATGCCTTATTCTAATTTTGGTAGTTCATCAAGGTTAATCAGAGGTAGTAAAATCCAGAAACAATCATTAGGATTATATGCTTCTAATTTTTTATTAAGAATAGACACTGATGTTAGTTTAGCTCATTATCCACAAAGACCAATTGTAACTTCATTCATGATGGATGTTTTCAATTATGACAAACATGCTTCTGGACAAAATGTTACTATAGCTATAATGAGTTACCATGGTTATAACATGGAAGATGCTATTATCATGAATAAGAGTAGTGTACAAAGAGGATTAGCTAGAAGCACTTTCTTTACACCTTATGTTGCAGAAGAATTAAGATATTCAGGAGGACTAGTTGATGAAATTGGAATTCCAGATAAAGAAGTTAAGGGTTATAAATCCGAAGCTGATTATAAATTATTAGAAAAAGATGGTATTGTATATACTGGTGCTGAAGTAAAATCACAAGATGTTATTATTGGTAAATCTTCACCACCTAGATTCTTAGGAGAGTTAGAAGAGTTTAGCATTGCTGCTAATATTAGAAAAGAAAGTTCTATTTCTATGAAACATGGAACTACAGGAGTTATAGATTTCACAATTATAAGTGAGAATGAAGAAGGAAATAAAATTGTACAAACTAGAGTTAGGGAACAAAGAATTCCTGAAATTGGAGATAAGTTTGCATCAAGACATGGTCAGAAAGGAGTAATAGGAATGTTAATTCCACAAGAAGACATGCCTTTTTCATCATCTGGAGTAATTCCTGATTTAATATTCTCACCTCATTCTGTACCTAGCAGGATGACAATAGGTCATTTATTAGAAGCATTAGCTGGAAAAGTTGCTGCTTTAAGAGGAGAAATAGTTGATGGTACTGCATTTGATTCTGAGAAAGAAGAAACTTTAAGAAAACAATTAGTTGAATTTGGATTTAAAGATAATGGTACTGAAACATTTTATAATGGAATAACAGGAGAACAATTTGAAGCTAAAATCTTTGTTGGAAATATGTATTATTTAAAATTAAAACACATGGTTGCTAATAAATTACATTCAAGAGCTGCTGGTAGAATACAATTATTGACTAGACAGCCTATTGAAGGTAGAGCAAAGGGTGGAGGATTAAGAATAGGAGAAATGGAGAAAGATTGTTTTGTAGCTCATGGAGCAGCTCTATTATTAAAAGAAAGATTTGACTCCGATAAAACAATTATTCCAATAAGTGAAAAATCAGGATTAATTGCTATAAAAGATATTTACAAAAAATTATATTACTGCCCTGTTGCAGGAGAGAATGCACCTGTAAGCAATGTTGAATTATCTTATGCATTCAAATTATTATTAGATGAGTTAAAATCAATGTGTGTATACCCAAAAATAAAACTGGAGAGCAAATACCAAAATGATAGGTAGCTTCTTTCTTGCAAGAAAGAATCTACGATAAGAAAGAAGCATGATGCTACGATAAAAAGAAAGCAGAATGCTACGATAAAGAAAAAGCTTAATGTAAGATAAAAAAACAAAAAGGAAAATAAAAAAATGATTGACAAAGCCGTATACAAAAGAATTTCAAGCATAACCTTTGGAGTTTTATCACCTAAAGTGATAAGAAAAATGTCTGCTGCTAAAATAGTAACTCCTGAATTATATGACCAGGAAGGTTATCCTGTAGACGGTGGTTTAATGGATACCAGACTAGGTGTTATTGATCCTGGTTTAAGATGCAAGACATGCGGGGCTAGATTAAAAGAATGTACTGGCCATTTTGGTCATATTGAATTAGCCAGGCCTGTTGTTCATATTCAATTCATAAAATATATCAATGATATTTTGAAAAGTTTTTGTTCTGAATGTAATAAAGTTTTGATTACAGAAGAAGATAAAAATGAATGCAAGGATAATAAAGAAATTAAAAAGAAAATAAAAGATGCTAAAAAATGTCCTCATTGCAAGGCTAAGGTTAGAGCTATTAAAATTGAGAAACCATCTACTTTTGTTTATAGTGACAAGACATTAAGTCCTATTGAAATAAAATCATTTTTTGAAAAAATTAGTGATGATGATTTAGAAGTAATTGGAATAAATCCAAAAGCTATGAGACCTGAATGGTTAATATTAACAATATTACCTGTACCTCCTGTTACAATAAGACCTTCAATCACTTTGGAATCTGGTGAAAGAAGTGAAGATGATTTAACTCATAAATTAGGAGATATTGTAAGAATAAACCAGAGATTATTTGAAAATATAAATGCAGGTGCTCCTGAAGTTATTATTGAAGATTTGTGGGATTTATTGCAATATCATGTTACAACTTATTTTGATAATTCAATTGCTCAAGTTCCACCTGCAAGACATAGAAGCGGACAGCCTTTGAAAACTTTGACTGAAAGAATAAAAAGCAAAGAAGGTAGATTCAGACATAACTTAGCAGGAAAAAGAGTTAACTTTGCTGCTAGAACTGTTATTAGTCCTGATCCTAGAATTAAATTAAATGAGGTTGGTATTCCAATTTTTGTTGCCATGGATTTAACTATTCCTGAAAAAGTGCAGGAATGGAATATTGAGTATTTAAAAAAATTCATTGAAAATGGCGAGACTAAATATCCGGGCAGTAATTATGTTATAACTGCTGACGGCAAAAGAAAGAAAATCAGCGAGGATACTAAAAAACAAATTATAGAAGAATTAGCTCCTGGCTATGTTGTTGAAAGACATTTAGTTGATGGAGACATATCTATATTTAACAGACAGCCTAGTCTTCATAGAATGAGCATAATGTGCCATAAGATTAGAGTATTGCCTGGAAGAAGTTTCAGATTAAATCCAGCTGTTTGTGCTCCTTATAATGCTGATTTTGATGGTGATGAAATGAACTTACATGTTCCTCAAACAGAAGAAGCAAGAGCAGAAGCTGATATATTAATGCAGGTTCAAACTCAATTGATTACTCCTAAAAATGGATTAAATGTAATGGGCTGCTTTGATGATGCAATAACTGGAAATTATTTATTGACTAATGGAATGACATTAACAAGGCAGGAAGCTGTAGAAATTTTATATGCAATTGGTGTAAATGATTTTTCAAGATTAAAAAACAAGGAAACTGTTGACGGAAAAGAAGTATTTTCATGCGTGCTACCTGAAAAATTTGATTTCATAGGTAATACTAGAAAAGGAAAAGATGTCAAGATTAAAAATGGATTATTAACAGAAGGATTTATTGATAAAGCAACTATTGGTAATGACAATGGCAGTTTAATCAGAAGATTCTACAAAGATTTTGGTGAAAATGAAGGTTTAGAAATTTTAGGAAAAATGTTCAGATTAGGAATAGAAGTTCTATTTAGAAAAGGATTTACTACATCATTATCAGATACTGATTTATCTGTAGATGTTAAAAAGAAAAATGAAGCTTTAATGGAGAAGGCAGAGGAAGCTGTAGCTGAATTAATTGAATCCTATAAAAAAGGAAAATTAGAAGCAACTCCTGGATTAACAATGGAGACTACATTAGAAGGAATGATATTAAAAGAATTAAACAAAGTCAGGGATAAAATAGGAGAAAATGTTTCTGAACAAGCTAATTTAAAGAAAAATTCAACTGTTCTAATGGCATTATCTGGTGCTAGAGGTAATTTACTTAACTTAGCTCAGATGTCTGCTTGTGTAGGACAGCAGTCATTAGGCGGTTCAAGAGTTAAAAATGGTTACAAAAACAGAACATTATCTGTTTTCAAAAGAGGAAGTTTAGAACCTAGTTCAAGGGGTTTCATTAGAAGAGGATATAAAAATGGGATGACTCCTTATGAATTCTTCTTCCATGGTATGACTGGAAGGGATTCTCTTATGGACACTGCATTAAGAACACCTAAATCAGGTTATTTGTATAGAAGATTGGCTAATGCATTGCAGGATTTAAGAATTGAATATGACAATACTGTTAGAGATGGAAACAAAAGAGTTATACAATTTGTTTATGGTGATGATAATGTTGATATTTCAAAGAGTGAAGGTGGAGTAATTAATGTAAAAAGAATTGTCAAGGAGATTGCTGAGAATGGATAAATTACATGAAGAGTATAATGATATTCCTGAAAAATTAATATTAGAAGCTGAAAAGATTAGTGATGAATATAAATTAACTAAAGCTCAGCTAAAAAAAGTTTTAGACAGGTTAAGAGAAGAGTATGAAAGTGCAAAAATAAATCCAGGAGAAGGAATTGGAATAATTACTGCTGAATCTTTTGGTGAACCAGGTACGCAAATGAGTATTGCTAAAAATGAAAAAGTCATTATAAAAATAAAAGATAAAATAAAAATTTTAGAAATAGGAAAATTTGTAGATTCTTTGGTGAAAATAAATGGCTCTTTAAAGGTAAATGACAGCGAGATAGTGCCTTTAAATGATTATGAGGCTTATGCACCAAGCTTAAATCAGGAAGAAAAAGTTGAATGGAAAAGAATTATAGAATGCAGCAGGCATAAGACAAATAAAAAACTATTAAAATTAATTACTAAATCAGGAAGAAGCATTATTGCTACTGATAATCATTCTTTTGTTACACGAAAAAATAATAAAATAATGCCTGTTATTGGAAGAGAATTAAGCATAGGAAACAGAATTCCTGTAATAAAATATCTTCCAGAGCATTGCATAGAAGAAATTGAATTAAAGAGTTATATGGACATAAAAGAAGATACAAGATTTAAAGTAATAGAATCTGATGGGAGATTAATAAGAGAAAAAACATTGGCAAAATCATTGCCTAAAAAATTAAATCTGGATAAATTGTTTGGCTTCTTTATAGGAGCTTATTTGGCTGAAGGAAATGCAACTAACGGGCAGATAAATATCTCAAATATTGATGATTCTTTTATTTATAATATCAAGGAGTTTACCAATAAGGTTTTGGGCTTGGGATACAAAGAAGAATACCACCAAAGAGGATTTTCATTTTCAAGAGATATAAAAATAAATTCATCCTTGTTTGCGAATTTCATAAAAACAATCTGCAAAACAGGCTCTTACAATAAAGAAATTCCTGAATTCAGCTATAGTGCCAAAGAGGAATTTGTTGCTGGATTATTAAGGGGATACTTTGATGGTGATGGTAATTTTAGTGTAAAAAGAGATATGATAAGAGCGAGTTCAAACTCAAAAGAATTAATTGATGGAGTTGCTTTGTTATTAACAAGATTTAAAATATTTTCATACAAAACAAAGGATAAGAAAGGACAGTATTGGTTGTTAATTCCATATAAATATGCTCCTTTATTTTTAATGAATGTTGGAAGCAGCATAGAACATAAGAAAATAGCTCTTGAGAAATTAGCTGAAAAAGCTAAAATTTTCTTAAATGAGAAAAGCCAGGATTATAATGACATGATTTCTGGATTTGACAGTCTATTTTATGATGTAGCTAAAAAATTAGACTATCCAACAAGGTACATTAATAATTTCACAAAAAGGCAGAAGATTGGAAGAACAGCTTTATTCAGGCATATGAAAATATTTGAGAATATTGCTAAGGAAAAAAATATTGATATAAAAAATGAACTTAAAATAATGAACAGAATGTTTTATTCTGATATTGTCTGGGATTCAATTGAAAAAATAGAATATATTGATAATGAAGATTATGTATATGACTTAAGTGTTCCTGGATTAGAAACATTTACAACTTTTGACGGGATTATTACACATAATACATTAAATGTATTCCACTTTGCAGGTGTAGCTGAAGTAGCTGTTACTAGAGGTTTACCAAGATTAATTGAAATTTTTGATGCCAGGAAAGAGCCTAGCACTCCTAAATTGACTGTTTATTTAGAAAAAGATTACAAAAATGATGAGAAAAAAGTAAGAGAAGTTGCTGCATTATTAAAGGAAACTAAATTAAAAGACATTGCAACTGAATTTTCCTTGAATTTATCTGAATTTAAAATTGAGATTGTTTTGGATTATGAAAAATTGAAGATGATTAAATTGAAAGATGAACAGGTTATGAATGCTGTTAAAGAAGGATTGAAAGATGTTAATGTGAAACAGACTAAAGATGGATTTAATATTAAATACAAAGCAGAGACTCCTTCACTAAAAGATATTTACTTATTAAAAGAAAAATGCAAAGATATAAACATAAGAGGAGTAAAAGGAATTAAACAGGTTCTTCCTAAAAAAGAAGATGCTGAATATATAATTTATTGCTCTGGAGATAATTTGAAAGAAGTTTTCAACATTGATGGAGTGGACAAAACAAGGACAGTAACAAATAATATTTTTGCAATGGCTGAAGTATTAGGAATAGAAGCTGCAAGACAAGCTATTATTAATGAATCATTAGAAGTTATTCAAAATCAGGGATTAAATGTTGATATAAGACATACTATGTTACTTGGAGATGTTATGACTCATAGTGGAACTATAAAAGGTATAACAAGAACAGGAATTACTAATGAAAAAGAATCTGTTTTAGCTAGAGCTAGTTTTGAAACTCCTATAAATCATATTGTAAAAGCATGCATGAAGGGAGAAGAGGATAAACTTGTCTCTGTAATTGAGAATGTCATGGTTAATCAGCCTGTACCAATTGGTACTGGATTGCCTAGCTTAGTTGCTAAGATGAAAGATTCAAAAGCTAAGTCTAAGTAGCTTTTTCTTTGTCCTAAAAGACAATGTCTTTGGGACCCTGAAAACTTTAAGTTTTCATGGCAAAGAAAAATCTACGATAAAAAGAAAGCATTATCAATAAAAAAGACTAAAAGAAAAGCTTTAAAAGAAGAATTTAAAGGAAAATAATATGAGCGACATAAAAAAAGATATTCAGGAAAAAGAAATTGTAATTGGCACTGAAAGGACTATTCGGGGAATGAAGAATGGAAACATTTCCAAAGTATATGTTGCTTTAAACTGCCCTAATGAAATAAAAGAAGATGTTATGCATTATGGCAAAATTGGAAAAATAGAAGTTATAAATTTAAAAGAAAATAATGAAGAACTAGGGATTATATGCAAGAAGCCATTTCCTATTTCTGTACTTGGTATAAAATGAAGCCTTTTAAGAAAAGCCTTCGGGGAAAATAAAAAGTAAAGATGAAGTTAGACTTAAGAAAAATTCAATTTATTAATTTATTTGAAAACTTAACAAGGGCTAGTGTTCTTGATTTTTACGAAGATGAAACTTTTATTTTTATTGTTAAGGAAGGTGATTTAAGATTGGCTCTTGGAAGAAAAAATGAGAATTTACGGAGATTAGAGGGCATGTTTAAGAAAAAAATAAGAATTATTGAGTTTAATAAAAATCCTGAGATATTTTTAAGAAATTTTACATATCCATTAAGTTTAAAAAGCATTAATGTTGAAAAAAATATAGCAACTGTATATAGTGATATGAAAACAAAAGGGTTATTAATAGGCAGAGACCATAAAAATCTCCAGCTGATTAATGAGCTGTTCAAAAGACATTTTGACATGGAAGTTAAAGTAAAGTAGTAGCTTTTTCTTTGCGAAAGAAAAATCTACGATAAAAAGAAAGCAGAATGCACGATAAAAGAAAGGCAGGATGCTACGATAAAGAAAAAGCAAAATCAAAAGAAAATGGGAAAAAAATCCAATGGATTAATGAGTGGAAAACATTTGAAAAATAAAAGAAAAGCTGATAGATGGCACTATAAATGGTACAAAAAAAGAGTATTAAATCTAAAAGCAAGGTCTGATCCTTTAGAAGGTTCACCACAGGCAAAAGCTATTGTTCTAGAAAAATCACAAGTAGAAGCTAAACAGCCAAACTCTGCTATGAGAAAGGTTGTAAAATTACAATTAATTAAAAATGGAAGAAAAGTAACTGCTTTTGTTCCTGGTTATAATGCTATTAAAATGATTAATGAGCATGATGAAGTTGTTATTGATTGTATAGGTGGAAAAATGGGGAGAGCAAAAGGAGATATTCCATCCATCAGATGGCAAGTAATAAAAGTAAATGATCAGAGTTTAAATGCATTAATTAAAGGAAAGATAGAGAAGGGTAGAAGGTAAAGCTTTCTTCTTGTCCTAAAAGACAAAGTCTTTGGGACCCTGAAAACTTAAAGTTTTCATGGCAAAGAAAAAATCTTTGATATCAAGAAAGCAAAGCTTTCTGGACCTAAGAAAACAAAAGTTTTCTTCGGAAAAAGAAGCAGAAGGTCTACGATAAAGAAAAAGCATTATCGATAAAAGAAAAATGATAAAAATATTTAACAAATGGGAGACAACAGGGATTCAAGTAGTTGATCCTGGTTTAAGAAATTATATTAATTTAAATCCTTTATATGTTCCTAAAACAACTGGTAAAAATACTGTTGTCAGGTTCTGGAGAGCTAAAACAAGCATTGTAGAAAGATTAATGACAAAATTAATGGTTCCAGGACATAAGGGAAAGAAACATAAAATTTCTTCTGCTAAATCAACTGGAAAAGGTGTTAAAGTTTACAACATTGTTTTTAACACATTTAATATTATTGAAGCTCAATTAAAGAAAAATCCTGTTGAAGTTTTGGTTAAAGCTATTGAAAATGCAGCACCTAGAGAAGAAGTCACTACAATTGAATATGGTGGAGCTAAATATGCACAAGCTGTAGAATGTGCTCCTCAAAGAAGAGTGGATTTAACATTGAGATATATGACACAAGGTGCTTATCAGAAAAATTATGCTAAGAAAGGCAAGATTGAACAAGCATTAGCTGATGAAATTATGAAAGCTTACAAAGAAGATCAAGGCAGTAATGCTATTGCTAAAAAACTTGAGTTAGAAAGACAAGCTGACGCAAGCAGATAGTTTTAAAATATTTTCTGTTTTATTACTTTTATGACTGAAACTAAACCAACCTTATATGTTGTTGATACTGATTTTCTAAGTGTAGTGTTAAAGCCCCATGTAGATTTTAGAAATATGCGGGCTAATTTTTTTAATGAAGTTGGTGGGAAAATTCCGAAAGAATATTATCATTATCCTATTGTCACTTTAAACCCCGGAGAACCTGGTGTGTTGGATGATTCTAATCCGGGCTTTGGGATTTATTTAAATCCTAATGTTGCCATGTTTCATCAAGGTTTTAATCCAGGAAGAAAAAGAACAGAAGAGATTGCTGAGTTGATAGAATCAAGACATGAATTTTTTGATAGAGTACCAGGATATAGAGTGGGATTTGTTGTAAATTTTGGAGACAATATATTTGATGAAGATTTTGCTGAACTTGCTGACAGATATGACATCAGAAGAGTAAATATCTCTAGGGAAGAAATTAGAAAAAGAGAAGAAAAAGAAATTCATCGTAAAAATAGGGAAAGTTGGAGAAGAAGATAAATTTTTTCTTAATTAATAACAATTAAAGGAACTAACATTTCGTCTTCAGAAATTCCACTATGATGACCTATGTTTTTTTCTCTTTCTTCATTTTCTAATAAGTCTTTGATTATGTAATTTTTCTTGCATATTAAAACATAATCTCCTACTCTGTCAAATAATTTAGGATTTGGTTCAAACAAGCCAAAATAATTTTTGTCTATTAATTCCTGAGACTTGTAAAAATCACAGTATTTGCTTAAATTATGTTTTAGATAATCTTCAAACTGCTTTGTTTTAGATGGATGAACATAACAATAAATTACTCTTGAATCTCCACAAAAAGGCATTGTTAAACATTCTTTTAATTTGGGATGGTCTTCTAATTTTATAACTCTCTCTTCTTCTGCACTAATAAATCCATGATCTGAAGTAATTATTAAGGTAGTGTCAGTTTTTAATTTTTTAATTAAAGCGTTTAATCTTTTTTCTAAAATTTTAAAATGCCTTTCTGATTGCTGGCTTTCAATTCCATGTTTATGGCTTAATGCATCGAATTTTGGCCAATATGCAAAAATGTATTTTCTTGAATTAGTTGAGTTTAATGCTTTGTTTATTTGTTTAAAGAATCCGTTTAGATTATCATAACTTAATCGTTTTGCTTTTTTTGTCATTAATTTTGAAAAATCAGAATTAACAATATTTTTTCCAGCTATTGCAAATGATTTTGCTTTTAATTTAGATGTAAATGAATCTTGATTGATAATATTTTCAATCTTTATACCTGATTCACTAAATATAGAGCCTTCTGATCTAGGTGAAAAACGTAAGATAATTGAAACTATTCCTATTTCTTTTAAAAAAACAAACCATCCAGGAGATGCATGCTGTTGAACAGGAACTCCTGTATAAAATGAAGTTATTGCTGCTCCTGTTGTTGATGGAAAAACAGAAGTCATTGAACCTAAAATAGGCAATGAACTATTTTTTGAAATTAAATAATTATATCCTAAACCATCTATAACTATTAAGAGAACATTTTTCTTTAATTTTTCAGGTGGTAAAATCTTTAATGAATTATACTGGGTTTTTACTCCAAAAGAATTGGATATTGAACTCATTAGATTAACTATGCTTCCATCATTATAATTAGGCAACATGAAATTTAGAGAAATAAACTAATATAAAAAACTAACTTATCTCAATTCAGCTCATAACTAATCACATTTGTTGCTTTTTTAATGTCTTTTACAATGTTTTCTAATAAAATTTTGTCTCTTGTTGAGACTTCAAAAGTCAAGATTAATCTGTTTTGAGACTGTTTTGAATTTATTGAAATTAAAGGAGCATGATTGCTGATAATTGTCAATAATTCTGAGATTAAACCTAATCTGTCTTTAACTGTTATTATTATTTTTGAAGAAGTTTTTTCTTTTATGTCCCAATAGACTTTTACTTCTCTTTTTGAATCTAATGAAGAGATATTAGAGCAATTTGCCTTGTGGATTGTAATTGTTCCATCTTTTTTTAAAAAACCTTTAATTTTTTCATTTAGTTTTGGCTTGCAACATTGAGATAATTTTAACTGAGCTTTTTTGTCTGATTTAATGTATTTTACTAAATTCTCTTCTATTAATTCTTCATCTTTTTTAGATGATTCTATCCCTAATGCCTGTTTTATTAATGACTTTGCTTTTCCTGTTTTTACAAATTTAAGCCATTGACGAGAAGGCAAGGAATTTTTAGTTGTTATTATATGAACTATTTCTCCTGATTTTAATTTGTAATCTAATGGAACAATTACTTTGTTTACTTCTGCTTTTGAGCATGAATTTCCTAAGGTTGAATGAACTTCATAAGCAAAATCTATTGGGGTAGAGCTTTCTGGCAATGAAATTGGGTCTCCTTTTGGTGTAAAGACAACTATTTCATTCTGAAATAAATCAAATTTAAATGATTCAATGAATTCTTTTGCTGATTCTGAAGATTTCCATTCTAATAAATGCTTTAACCAATTTATTTTTTTATCGAATAATTTATCCCTGTCAGTACCTTTATACATCCAATGAGCTGCTATTCCATCTTCTGCATTTAGGTGCATTTCCTCTGTTCTTATCTGGACTTCCAAAATTTTACCTTCTTCTGTAATTACAGAAGTATGCAATGATTGATAACCATTTGCTTTTGGAACAGAAATATAATCCTTGAACCTTCCTGGAACAGGCTTCCAGATTTTATGAACTAAACCTAAAGCAGTGTAACATTCTGGGATTGTTTTTACTACAATTCTAATTGCTATTAAATCATAAATTTCATTGAATTCTTTATTGTCTTTTTTCATTTTTTGGTAAATGCTATAGAAATATTTTGCTCTTCCCTGAATATCTGATTCTATTGAATCTTCTTTTAATGCTGATTTTATTGTTGAGATAATTCCTTTTGTTCTTTTTTCTCGAATTTCACGCTTTTCATTAATTTTAGCTCTTAAATTTTTATAAGATTCTGGTTCTAAATGTCTTAATGATAAATCTTCTAATTCTCCTTTAATTTTTTGAATACCTAATTTATGTGCTATTGGGGCATAAATGTCTAATGTTTCCTGGGCTATTCTTTTTTTCTTATCTTCATTGAAAACATCTAATGTTCTCATATTATGCAATCTGTCTGCTAATTTGATTAAAATAATCCTAATATCTTTAGCTGTTGCAAATAGAATTTTTCTTAGATTTTCTGCTTTGTATTCTTCTTTTGATTCAAACTTGACATTTGTAATTTTAGTCAAGCCTTCAACTAAAGAGGCTATTTCTTTACCAAATGTTTTTTCTAGTTCAACTAATGTTACTTCTGTATCTTCCAAGACATCATGCAATAAGCCTGAAGCAATTGTTGCTGAATCTGCTCTTAAATCTATTAAGATTTTAGCTACTTCAATTAGATGAGTAAAATAATCTGAACCATCTGCTCTTCTTTGGCCTTTATGAGCTTCTTTTGCAAAGTCATAGGCTTTTCTAATTAAAGCCTTATCTGCTCTTGGATTATATTCCTGGATTCTTTCTAGCAATGTTTCTACATCACTATAAGTTTCTTTTTGCTTCATAAAAAATTAATAATAAATAGGTTGATAAATCTTTTTTATTGCCTCTTGTTTGTCAAAAGTAGTTTTTTCATTTCAAAAATAAATTGCCTTGCTCTATTTAATGAAGTTATTGCCTTTTGCTCTTTTATGAATATGCGCATTTATACCCAGTTTTTCCTTAGGAAAAATTGGATGTAACCTAGTGACAAAACTAAGGTATATCCTATAGTGCTGTTAAGCCTTAGGAATATGTGAGTGACTAAGAAACAGAAAGTTTCTGAGGAGTTTTTGTTAACTAACCTAAAAAGAAGTAAAAGCTAGACTATTTAATTAATAAGATTTATAATCTCTTAAATATTATAAATAGATATGACCTTTAATAGTAAATCATCAAAAGAAATGAATGATGTATTAAAATATATTCACAGATACAAAAATAGAAAGGTAAATATTAAAGTGATCTTTAATCCAAGAGAATTAAATGATTTAAACAATATTTTGGCAGCTTTTCCAAGAAGTAGGATTATAAGAATTGATGATTTTTATAAATTAGTTAGTAAAATAAATAATGAATTACATAAATATGATGTTTGGGAATCTCATAATAAAAAAGATAGGATTGTACGATCTTTAAAGTTATCTAGGGAAAAAATAGAATCCAAAACAATCTTAACTAAAAATTTAAAAAAATCAGACATCTCTAATGGTAGATTTTCTTGGTCTAAACAATTAAGTTTTATATATTCTTTTCTCAAAGAAGCAGGATACAATCCCTCTAAAAAGAATACCATTTTTGATAAACGGTTAAAATCTTTCAAAGAGAAATATAATAAAAATGAGTTTAATAAAATTGCAATAAATGAGATTCGGACAGCTTTATTATGGGAAGTAAGACGTGCTCATTGGGCAGGAGATTCTGTTGATTCAAAATATATAAAAAATTTGTATAAATTGTTAAAACAAAAATTGAATTGAAATATAAATCTTACCTCTTTTAAATAAATCTATTCTTTTCCTACATCAAAGACAAACTATAGCTAAGGACGTAAGTATTTTACCATATCTTGCTTAAACTCTTTATATCTTAAAAAGTGTCTTAACTCTTTCTTCATTACTTCAAAACTTTTATGTACTCTTCCCCCATTTAC
>Ga0208375_1002661_pt1 | contig 16345 bp, 9 predicted proteins | sample RifOxyD1_FD_184038 | JGI IMG/M metagenome (GOLD analysis project Ga0208375, IMG submission 184038) | Soil microbial communities from Rifle, Colorado - Rifle Oxygen_injection D1 (SPAdes) | ecosystem: Environmental > Terrestrial > Deep subsurface > Rock core/Sediment | place: Rifle, Colorado... | reverse complement strand
AATTTCACGAACTCCCCAGCAAGTCTCTCTATCGCCAGAAGAGAAACTGAATGAGCAACTTCAAACAGCGGAAATATTAATAGGCGAAGGATTACTCGAAGAAGCAAAAAAGATTTTAAGAAAAATAGTAATTAATGACCCGCACCACGTTTCTGCCAGGGAAAAGCTTGAACGAATCCATGAAATAGAACTGAAACAAATTTTTGGAGAAGAACGACGGCAAAAGCCGAGAGAAAAATCTGAGATTGAGTTAGAAAATATTAATCCATCGTCAGTAATGAAACGGCTTGATGAAGATCTTGCGCTTAGCGTGCTTACGGAAGAAAACCAAGGAGCCGGTATTTCCAGCCAACTGTCCCTTTTCGGCGATCAGAAAACACTCGAAGATTTTGCTCAAAAACTCGACAGAGAGCTGGCTGGAACCTCGCCTCGTGACCGTATGGATATTGGTATCGCTTTTTTTGAAATGACGCTCTACGAACTGGCCATCCGACAGTTCAGTGCCGCTCGTAGAAATTCGGATTATCAAATTCCAGCGACTGCTTTACTTGCTCACGCTCTTATCGCCTCTGGCAGAGCGTTTGAAGCTACGTTAGCGCTTGAACCAGTAATAAACGATACGGAGCTAGATAAAGAGATAAAAGTCGACTTTCTATATCTAATGGGCAGAGCTTATGAAGCTCTGGGGAAAAAAGAAAATGCTCTCTTTTGGTATCAACAAGTTCACGAGCTCGATTCGTACTACAGAGATGTCAGCGATCGAATGAGGTTTTTGAGGATAGATGCGTAAACGTGCATTTCTTATCTTTGTTGTTATTGTTACCTCGCTGGTCGCAGCATTGGTCGGGTTCATGCAAAGCGCCCAATTTGCTTCAGTATTCAAAAAAGCACTAGCCAAATACATGCCTGCAGATCTCGGCATCCAGGGCGACTTTTCAGCCTTTTCTATTCGACTATTTCCTCCAAGTATTTCCATAAAAAATCCAAGCGTTGTTTTTAAAGAACGAAATGCCGTTGATCTCCCCGGAGGAACTTCGATCAAAGCAGAGCGTGTCGATCTTGAGTTCCGCCCGTTTCAGATGTTTTCCGGCAACATACTGGTTCACCGTGTCCTCATTGTTGATGGTGATATCCGTCTAGATTTTTCTGAAAGTTATCTCTCGAAAAAACCAAAGAAATCATCTTCTCTCAGCTTTAGCTGGGATGAGCTGCTGAAGATTCATGCGGAAGGCGTAGCGCTCGAAAATACAAAAGTTCAGCTAACGTTAGCAAACCCATCTTTATCAGCATCTTTTTTAGCTAAGTCTCTTTCTCTAGAGCAGTGGTCAGGCCGGTCGGGAATCGGTTACGAACTATCCGTCGACTTTCAAGGCTTACAAGGAACTTTTCCGAAAGAGCTTCAATTTTTTGAATTGGTAACAAATGCAAAGGTAAAAACAAAAGTCAATGCCGCTGGATTGTCGTTTGAAGATCTGTCGCTGACTACAGCCGAACTTAATGTCGAAGGTTCCGGCACGATAAAAGGAAACATTCTTAAACAGAAGGAACTGCTTTTCGATTCAGAGTTGATTGTAAAAGGCGAATTATCGAACGCACTTAAAGCCGCTCTGAAAACCAAAGAAAAACTCAATTTACCGTCGGGAACCGTGACCTTTCAAGGAAAAGTAAAAGGTGATCTTGCGCACGCTATTGAGTCGATAAAAGCCGAGGGAAGTTTAGCAATCAGCGACTTCAATTATAAAGCGTGGCAAATCGATAATTCTCGTTTAGATCTCACGTGGCAATCCTCCTCAGATGGCGGCGAGATATCCATTACAAGCGGACTGTTTGAATCGGATGAAAAACCAAGAAAAGGCGGAAACCAACCCGGTTGGGGCGGCAAAATTGAAGTCGATCCCTGTAGATTCAGAGTGGCTCAGATAATTTCCAGACAATTAGAAAAACCGCTGGTCATACCGATCAAATTTCAAAGAGCGCATATTCATTGGCTTGCTGCCACGGGCATCAAAGATATTTATCCGTTAGACTTTCGGGTCTCTGGACCGGCAAACATCTCGTTCGGGTTTATAGAGAAAGACTTCTGGAATTTAGAAGCTGATGCAGATTTAAAACTAGATGCCTTTCAGCTGGATAACCAGCGCTTGGGACAAGTTAAACCTCTGAAAAAAGTGCTAGAAATTCCACAGATCGCGCTCTCTGGAAAACTATCCGTAGATCCAAACGGCATTAGGCCTAACGACATGAAACTTTCTTTGCCTAACTCCAACTTTGTTCTAAACGGCAAAGTAGATTTCCAGACTGGTTATGACTTATTTGCAAAAGGAACCGCAAACCTAGCGGATGTGGGGCAAATAGCCGAAAACGATATCAAGGGCGAAGGAACGTTAGCTGTCCATGTTCACGGTCCCTCTTCGAGGGTCTTTGTCGATTTTGATGCAGACGTAGAAAATGGCTACTACTTAAAACTTCAATTGGGCGACCTAAAGGGCCGCGTCACCTGGGATGATGATCCGCAACACCTCATTTTCACACAAGCACAAGTCACACAAGGACATACCAAATATCTGGCTAACGGCCGATTCGAAGTCGGTGACGCCCAAAAAGCAGCTCTCGATGTCAGCGTTGAAAAAGGGACAGTACAGGACTTCTTCAAAATTTTCGAAGAATTAACGAAAGATCTCTGGTGGCTTCCCCGCTCTTTGGATGGGGAAACTTCAGGAACTATTAAAATCTTTGGTGGACTTGACCTGGCCAAATTACAGGTTCTCGCTGATATGAAAGGCACCGGCTGGGACTATCTCAGTGAAAAATTTAAGTCGGTAAATCTGGTCGGCGGTTATGATAAAGGTAAGTACTATCTGCAATCGTTCCGGACCCTGAAACATCTTGGCGGCTTCTTTGGACACATCTCATTTGATGCCGATAAACGCTTTGACTGGGAACTAAAAAGCGAAAACCTAAGCGTGATGGACTTAGATCACGTAGCTCATCTTGACGTTCCATTTCGAGGAAAACTAGTTGTAACGAGTTTCGGCAACGGGAAGGTCGGATCGCTTGAATCTGTTACCAAAGCATCACTTACCGATTTTGTTGTACGAGGCGCAAACTATCCATCCAGCGAAGCAACCCTGAGAACGACAGGGGGAGCCACTACTTTTCAAGGGCTCGCGCTTGGTGGCCAAGGAAAAGTTTCTCTTTCCTATGACTTTAAACCTAATTCGCGCAATCAAATCGATGCAATTTTCAACAATTTTGATTTTTCACCTCTTCTACTCATCCTCAACTCACGGATGATGCACGACAAGCAACTATCAGGACTGTTTTCGGGTACAATCAATCTAAACTTTGAGACTGGTAAACTTGAATATGGAAGCGGCAAGGTCGAAATATCAAACTACTTTCTTTCAAAAACCGGAGCGAGTTTCAAGCTCTCTAATCCTGTGGTTTTCAATTCTGATAAAGGAAGCTTCAATATTGAGGATTTATCGATTTCCGATTACAAGAGCAATAAGCGTGTAGCAACTCTTTCTCTGAACGCAAAATCGGCTCAATTAAATGGTACTGTTTCTGGCGATCTCGATTTGTCTGTTGCTGAATTTCTAACGTCAACGATCAATCAAGCATCGGGCAAAGCTAAATTAGATTTTTCAATACGAGGCAATATAAAAGAACCGGTCGTAAACGGTAAATCAACCGTCGAAAAAGGCTTTCTCCGAATTGCTTCGTTAGAATCACCTTTTGAGAACATTAATGGCTCTTTACTTCTCCGGCAAAACGTCATTAGTGTACACAATCTTGAGGGAGATCTAGCAAACGGACGGGTACACTCAAGAGGATCGATTGAATTGTTCGCGGATCGATATCCGAAGTTAGACCTCTCATCATACATTGTAGGAAGTCGCCTCAAAATCTTTCCGTTTCAATATATCAAGGTTGGAGGAAAAATTAATGTTCATGGTGATCAAATTCCTTATGACGTAGATGGAGATATAATTGCTGCTTCGGCCTTCTCAAAAGAAAAAGTATTAAATAAAACTCAAGGGCAATTGCTAAAATCTGCAAACTATACTCCGCTTGCCACATCCATCGATCAGAGCGATTATCCAAAATTCAAATTAAATATTAACGTCAAAGCAGACAAGGGTATTATCGTACAAAATGATCTCTTTGACGCTGAATTGAAAGCAAATGTCACCTTAGTGAATACAATTCAAACTCCACGCCTTCTTGGCAACGCAGAGCTACTACACGGACAACTGACATTCAAAGATCGTATTTTTCAGATACAATCGGCAAAACTAAATTTTGACAACCCAGCCGTCATTAATCCAGAATTTGATTTGACAGCGAATACCGATTTAAATGGCACAAAAGTATTAGTCTACGCTTCGGGGCGGCTTGATAAATATAAAATTGAACTATCTTCAAATCCGGTTTTACCAGAAGCTGAAATTCTTTCTCTACTTGCTTTGGGTTTAACCTCCGACGAGGTCAGAAGACTTAAAGCAAGAGATAGGGGTGCATTTGAGCAGGGCGAGGCTGCCTCGCTCCTACTACATTCACTCGACTTTAATCGTGACGTTCAAGACAAAACTGGTTTCCAAGTCGACATCGATGAAGCAGTTAACACCCAAGCGGGAAGTAGTATCTTTAGGAAAAGTAGCGACAGTGATGCAGCCGCAGCACCGAAGATTGTCATAAAAAGACAACTTGGGAAAAAAGTCGATGTCTCAGTTGGAAGTACCGTTGGCGTCGGAACAAACAAGCAACAGGAAGTAAATGCAGAAATTCATGTCACTCCGGGCTTTTCAATAATCGGCGTTTGGGACAAGCAAGAAGGAGTAGAGAGCACAAGTACGAACAGTAGTTCTTATGGATCATATGGCGTTGACTTAAAACTGCAGAAGAGGTTCAAATAGTGGCAAAAAAACTAACGCCAGATAGTTTACTGAGTGTTGTTTTTTTGGCGTATCTATTCTTCAACTCTATAGCGTTCGCAGCCACTTCACGAATCAACCCGGCGGATCAAAGAAATGTAGAGATAGACCGAATTGAATTCGAAGGTATCACGGTTTTTACGCAATCTGACATCGAACCGAGCTTGGAAATTACCGCTGGTGACCATCTAGACCGGTCAAAAATTATTAAAACGGCAGAAAATCTTCGTGATTTGTACCAAAATCGTGGTTACGACGAGATCCGCATTAAAACAGAACTTACAAGACGTAATGACGAGAATAATAGTCTTGAAACAGTGTTGGTATTTAAGCTGATTGAAGGACGGCCGTTACGGATAAAGAAAGTGATGATCGTTCCGGAAATTGTCGGTAACGAAAAAAAGGAATTAAATGAATATTGGCGCAAGTATGAAAGTCAATTACTTTTTAGTGCTGCCATTAAACCAGGAGACATATTTGATCAATCAAAAATTGCCGCAGCAAAACGGGCTATCCAGGATGTCTTAGCTTCGGACGAATTTGTCGGTGTAAAAGTTACCGATCGTGTTGTTGGAATGCATAATAAGCCGGATTCCAATATTCTTGCCAAAAATGAACCAACATCTAAATGGGTCGATCTTGAATTGAAGGTTTTCATCGGCGACCGTGTCACTTTCGGATTCAAAGGAAATATGGTTTTAAGCAGGGGAAAACTAACAAGTCTGATCGATGATCAACGCGCCGTCGGGTTGGGCGGCGACTACATTACTGCAATCGGAACTAGAATTGAAAACGAGTACAAAAGTATAGGCTATGCTTGGGTCAAAGTCAGTCCGTTCACGTTTGAAAAACATGGCAAACAAGAGCGCCATGTAACCTTTCAGATTCATGAAGGCCCAAGGGTCATCATAGAATCGCTTGATTTTGACGGAAATTTTACCTTTTCGAACGAGGAGCTAATTGCGCAATTTTACGCCCACTCCTCTCCTTTGGTTAAACGAAAAAACTATGTAGAAAAGGACGTAGAAAAAAGCGCAGAGCTCCTTGTAGAATGGTTAAAATCGCAAGGGTATCTTTCCGCGAAACTTTTGACTATCGGCAAAACAATAACATCAAAAAACAAAGGAGTGCGACTTCTTGTCTATATTTATGAGGGCGAACAAACGCTTGTACAAAGTCTGAAATTACCGGGAATGACCGTGTTTACGGAAGACGAAGTGGTGAAAATGCTTGGCAATAAAGAGGGCCGAGCCCTCAATCTCTTCACTTTGAACGAAGGAATAGAAGTACTTAAGCAGGCTTACCGAAAAAAGGGATTTCTCGAAGCAAGAGTAACAAACGAAGGCACAGACACTGTCGTACGTTATTCGAGAGAAAATAGATTTGCCGAAATCAAACTGGAAATTGACGAAGGCGCTGAGTATCGAGTTAGTCGAATAGAAATCGAAGGATTAACCAAAACAAAGGAAGAGGTCGTTAAACGTGAACTACGCTTTAAAGAGGGCGGAATACTTGAAGAGCCTCTAATTATTGAAAGTGAAGCACGACTGCGGAAAATTGGTATTTTTTCTAACGTTTCGATCAAAACAGAAGAGGATCGCGAAAAACCAGGGCATAAGATTGTAAAAGTATCGGCTCAAGAAGGCACACCTGGGATTCTGGCTGGTGGCCCCGGGTTCCGAAATGATTTAGGTATAAGAGTATTCGGTCAGGCTGCATACACAAACGTCTGGCATAGAAATCATACGGTATTTTTGAATGGTAGCGCTAACCACAAAATCAATGAAGACTTCTGTTCCAATCGCGGAAAACGGGCTCGCACTCTTCTCGAAAAAGGTTATCCAATCGACCCGAGTTTACTAAACGATAAGGCAAATTGTTTTACAGAGTATCAAGTACAACTCGGATATACGTGGCCATGGTTTATGATGGGCGAGACTACATTTCGTCCTGTTTTTACCATCGATCGAAGACAATTTTTGATGTTCGATACTGCTTCTGTTGCTTTTGATGCCACTCTCGAAAGACGCCTTTTGCGCTCTACGAATCTGATGGGCGCTCTCACTTACAGTCTTGAACGAACTGAAGGTTCAAATTCAGCTGAAGAGGTGGATAACCAGGTTATTAGAATCGGTTCGCTGACACCAAGCTTGCGACTCGATCTCCGTGATAATTCTCTGGCTCCTTCAAAAGGTTTCTATTCTTCTACTTCTTTTGAATATGCCGGCGTCCCACTTGGCTCAAGAGTTGATCCATATCCTGTCAGCTACACTCGCTGGCAATTTCGTGCGGACAGTTTCGTCCCGATCGGAAAAGAAATTGTTTGGTTTTTAAGTGTCCGAACAGGCATCGAATGGAATCTTGCCGTACCGCCGGGCGACGCTCCAAATGAGATCAAGAGCCAATACCAAATTCCGATATTTAAACAATTTTCTCTCGGTGGCGCCGGAAGCCTAAGAGGCTTCAGTGAACAGGAGTTAAATGTTCAGCATATGGCCATTCTTGGTACGCTTTCTTATGTGAATTACCGCACTCAGATTGATTTTCCATTTGCTGGCCCGCTCAGATTTGGTCCTTTCCTGGATGCAGGAAATCTGATCGTCGATCGTTATTCTCTGGGAATGCTAAGATACGGCGCGGGGGTTGGTTTTCATTACAAAAGCCCAGTAGGGTCCGTGAATTTTGACTGGGGCTTTAAGGTAGATCCAAAACCAGGTGAAGACCCCAATTTCTTCTACTTCTCAATCGGATCCTTTTAAGCGGACAATTACCAATAATTACGTAGTGTTCTACTGGCCAGCTCTTTTTATCAGACGTTTTGGATTTTTATCTGCGCCGCGCCATATGGCGTCTTGAAAAACCAATCTAAGTCTTCAATAGCACAAGAGTATTGACTTAGTTACGATGTTCCTGTAATTCCAACAACCTATGTTGCAACAAAAGACGTATCAGGCGAGGCAGAATCGGCCTCATATATTTGAAACAAAAGGTCCAAACGCTCCAAAATGGTATGTAGTTGACGCCAAGAACCAAGTTGTTGGTCGATTGGCTACAGTAATTGCAAAGGTGATTACGGGAAAACACAAACCCACCTACACCAAACACGCAGACGCTGGTGACTTTGTAATAGTACTGAATGCTGAAAAGGTAGTATTTACGCGCGGAAAAATGGACAAAAAACTGTACTACAAACACACGGATTATGTAGGCGGTCTTAAGACAAAAACCGCTCGACAGCTTCTTGAAAGCCATCCAGAAGAAATTCTGAGACAAGCCGTTTGGGGTATGACAGGCAAGTCGAATCTCGCCAGGCACCAGATGAAAAAATTAAAAATTTATGCGGGAACTGATCATCCACACAAAGCGCAGAATCCGCAACCGCTACCAAATGGTGCAGTCAGAAGAACCGTTATTTCAAAAGAGAAGTCAAAAGCGTAAGCAGAGTGCTGTAGGAGAAAAGTTATAATGGAGAAGCAAATTCACGAAGTTGGAAAACGAAAAAACGCAATTGCAAGAGTCTACATAAGACCACGAACTGGGGATGAGGGCCTGATCAGAATCAACAGTCGTTCTTTTGAAGACTACTTTCCGCGTCCCACTTCTCGTATGATAATCATGCAACCACTTGAACTGACATCAACAGTCGGTAGATTTGATATTTACGTAAACGTAAGAGGTGGGGGACTTTCCGGACAAGCAGGAGCGGTAAAACACGGTATAGCAAAAGCGCTCCTAACAGTTGATCCTGCTTTCAGGGGTATTTTAAAGAAAGCCGGTCATCTGACCCGCGATGCACGAGAAGTCGAGCGTAAAAAATACGGCTTAGCCGGAGCGCGCAGAAGGTATCAGTACTCGAAACGATAATCGTTTTATTGAATCGATTTCTGATCGTTTTATAGTAATCGTCAAAAAATTGTCGAATCTATTTTTACTTTTTTGTATTAATAGCCGTTTCTCGTGCGAAAATATAAATAACGCATGGTTTGGACCACCTACAAAGAAAAAATAAAACGATTATCAGAACGTCTGGTAGAAGTACAAAAAAACATCCACGTACTTGATACGATAAAGTGGGATGCATCTATAGAACAGAATCTAAGAAAATCTGGTTTCAAAGAAATGCCAAAAATCAATGCCGAGTACTATTCAAAAATCAGTCTCGGCTTTGATCCAAACAGTAAAATTCAAGAACTTACCGAAACAGCAAAAGATATTGAAGCAACATTAGGCACAGAAGATCCGATCGGAAAATTGCTAATAAAAATTTGCGAAGAATATGTAGACGTCGTTCAGATGCTTCTAAGTCGAGGGACAAAACAGTTTTGGGAATACAGCAAAAAACTGTACGGTTCGCCCAAAGATACTTTTTTTGAAGACAAAAATACGATCCTTGAGATGGGTCAAATGCTTTACTCGATTTTAAGCCGAATTGATGATGCAGTTTTGGGTCCCGAATATCCAGCTACAATTAATGCCGAAACGTGCGTTCAATCCTTGAACGAGAGATTTAAAACCTATTTTCAGGATAATTCGGTGCGTGCAAAAATCTCGGACGGAATTGTCGCTGACGCCGGCGCAGGAAGCGATCTTGTAAAAATAAGACAAGGAAAAATGTTTTCAAGCCGCGATGTGGACCTTCTCGAAGTACATGAGGGGTGGGTGCACGTCGGAACGACGCTTAATGGTTCGCGCCAGCATGTTGCAAAATGGTTATCAAAAGGCCCCCCAAGATGCGCGGCAACCCAAGAAGGCCTGGCGATAATAATGGAAATATTTACCTTCCGGACCTACCCGTTGAGAGCTCGTCACATAAATGATCGAATACTCGGTATAGATAAGGTAGAGGACGGAGCAAACATTCTTGACCTTTTAGAGTTCTATCGGACTGAGGGTTATTCTGAAGACGACTGTCTGGCAAACGTAAAACGTATTTTTCGTGGTGGGTTGGTCGAAGGAGGCGCTCCCTTTACAAAAGACATTTCATATTGTCGAGGTTTCATAGAAAATTACAATTTTATGCGCGCTGCCATCCGGGCGGGAAGACCCGAATTAATACCATTTCTGTTTCTCGGCAAACTCAACATCGACGATGTCCCCTTGTTATATCAAAAGCACAAAGAGGGTATCATCGACGCCCCAAGGTATTTACCTGACCAATTTAAGGATATAAGCGGAATTGCAGTTTGGATGAGCTTTTCTAGTTTTCTAAATCTTGTAGATTTAAAGCGAATTCAAGAACATTATGATAAGCTGTTTAAGAGCTATATTTGAATACTGAATCGTATAAGGAGAAGCAAATGAGAAGAATTGCTTTGTTTGTATTGGCCGTTTTTTTGATCGTTTTTACTTCGTCAGCAGTTGCTGCCACCGAATGGGCGAAAGTAAATGGAAAAGTAATCACTGATAAAGACGTTGAACTTGCACTTAGCGGCGTAAATGAGGGTCAAAGAGCAAATATTTTGAAAGATATTAATTCACGAAAACAAGTTCTTTCCAAGCTTATCGACCAGGAAATCCTGGCTCAAACAGCGGAAAAAGAAAAACTGGATCAAGATCAGGATTTTAAGGATGCAATCTCATTTTTTAGGAAACAGTACCTAGCCAACAGGCTCCTTCAGAAAAATTTGAAATCACAGCTCACCGATAAGGCAGCTAAAAACTATTACGATGCTCACAAAAACCGCTACTCGACCGATCAAGTGCACGTCCAACACATCCTTCTCGCTGATGAAGACAAAGCAAAAGAAGTGTTAAATAAGGCAAAAGCACCCAACACCGACTTCCAGGAGTTAGCTGAAAAAATGTCCCGTGATCCTTCTGCAAAAAACAACAGAGGTGACATCGGAATGATCAATAGAGACAGCCCCTTTGTTCAGGAATTTAAAGACGCTGCGTTCAGAGCAAAAAAAGGAGAAATAGTCGGACCGGTAAAAACGGCTTTTGGTTACCACGTCATAAAAGTGGTTGAGAAAAAGCCAGGTAAGCCACTTGAGTATGATGAAGTCGAGATGAGAGTAAAACAAGAAATGCAGCACGATGTTGTAAACGCGTACGTATCCAAGCTAAAACAAACCGCTAAGATACAGGTAGAAGAGAAAACATTAAAATAAGACGCCTAACCCTTTTTGCCAAAAGACCTATTCTGCGAAACTAAAGTTTCTACAACGTTGTTTCTATGCATAGTCCTTTGCATTTATGCCGTACTTTTCTAGTTTTCTCAGTAAGGTCTTTTTCGGAATATTAGCATGAAGAGCCGTCTGATTGATTCGGCCCTTGAAAGCCTTTAGGGCACTTACTAAGAATTGTCGCTCAAACTCTTCTTTGCTCGCCTGGAAGTCGAGATGATTAATGTCCAACTTAAATCCCTTGTTTCCGATACTCGCCGGAATGCCTCCACCAATTATCTCTATGGCCGCAGCTGCATTTTTGTCGTCAACCTCTACGGCCTCTTCAAAATCGTCCGGGTCGGAAGCACACACAACCCGTCTTCCCGCTATTGATTCTGGTAAACTTTCTATTCGGATCTCATTGCTCGTTTCGATAACAAAAGCGTGTTCAATAACATTCTCTAATTCACGAATATTTCCGGGCCAAGAATGGACTTTCAGCAACTCCATAGCTTCTGGCGTAATTAATTTTATGTCCTTTCTATGTTGTTCGTTGAATTTCTCAATAAAATAGGCAGCAAGAACATCGATATCATTCTTCCGCTCGCGCAATGTCGGCAACTGGATCGGTAATACATTCAAACGATAAAAAAGATCCTCCCTAAACTCCCCCTTCTTGATCATTTCCTCAAGGTTTCTGTTAGTCGCCGCTACAATACGAACATTCACCTCGACTTCACGATTTGATCCCACTGGCGTAAACCGTTTTTCCTGTAAAGCTCTGAGCAACTTTACTTGCATGCCGGGTGAAATATCGCCGATTTCGTCAAGAAAAAGAGTACCACCGTCTGCATACTGAAATTTTCCGATCTTTCTCGAATCTGCTCCTGTAAACGCACCTTTTTCGTGGCCGAAAAATTCACTCTCGATAAGTGTTTCGGGAATGGCAGAGCAGTTTATTGTCACAAAACGATTATCTTTTCTTGGACTATTAAAATGTAGTGCTTGCGCTACAAGTTCTTTTCCGGTTCCGCTTTCACCACGGATTAACACAGCAGTGTCGACGCGGGATAGTTTATCTATTACGGCAAAGATCCGCTTCATCTCTGTGCTTTGACCGATAAATTCAGTGCCGTTTGGCATACGAAAAACCGGTGCAGACAAAGTAATATTTTTGACCATGGTATGAGCCTTAAGAGCTTTATCAACCATGTAAACCAGGTTTTCCGCCTTAATCGGTTTTTCAAGGTAATTGTATGCCCCCTCTTTTGTCGCCTCGACTGCATCTCTTACATTAGAAAAAGCCGTAAGTATGATAGCGATGATCGATGGATCGTGGGCTTTGATCTCTTTCAAAACCTCAAGTCCATTCATTTTGGGCATGTTCACATCGAGGAGGACAAGATTGTATTTTCCGGCCCTTATCCTATTGACCGCTTCTTCACCATCCTTTGCCTGATCAACAACATAGTGGTTTTCAGAAAGCGCTGAAGAAATCGACAGACGGAGGTCCGCATCATCATCCACAACTAGTACTTTAAACATTTCTGTCCTCCTTAATAATAAAGCCATCTAGAAATCCTGAACCTGTTTCGTTACTTTTTAAAAAATCTCGCGCCGATGTTCGGCTATCACTGTTGTTTATCGGTAACAATATTCTGAATATGCTACCTTTCTCCTTTTCCGTTTCAACTTCCACCCGACCCGAATGTGCTTCTACGAAATATTTAGTGAGATACAAGCCAAGACCGGTTCCCGCTATTTTCGTGGTCGTATCATTTTTAGCTCTATAGAATCTTGTAAATAGGTTTTTTGCCTCATCTTCCGACATTCCAATACCTTGGTCCTTTACCGAAACCTCAACCCAATTTCCATTCTCGCGCGATTCAATCAACACCTCAGAACCTGAAAGTGAATACTTGATAGCGTTATCAATGAGGTTATTAATTACTTTAGAAACAAGAGATGCATCAACTCGTATCGGAAAAAGCGGTTCAAGGTTCATCTTAATCGCAATTCCGGCCGTTTTCGCGATTGTTTGAAAATTTTCTACCGATCTTTCAATCAGTTGATTCACATCTTTTGATTCTTTGTTGAGATGTACAGTCTTCGACTCAACCTTATTCAGCTCCAGTATGCTCGTGATGAATCTGTTTAACTCGTCCGTTGCGGCAACGATGCTATTCAGTGTTTCTTTATCCCTTTCAATCAGTCTCTCTTTAGCTTTTTTTAGCAGAACCTCGGCCAATCCTTGGATTCTCGCCACAGGCGTTTTTAAATCGTGTGTAATTAGGGACATAAAATTCCGCTTCAGTTCCTCTACCTGAAGTAGAATTTCGTTCTTTCGTTGGTAATCCCAGCGTTGTTTATATTCAAGAATCAGTCTGTACGGAACGGCCAGGTAATAGCCCAAAAAAATTCCGACTAGCGGCTGGCTTTCTCTTATCCATAATCCTTGTATTAAGAAAAGCAACTGACCGAAAATGATAAATACAGCTACTAGACTGAGTGTTGCAAATACACCGTATAACGGCGTCGAATTGAGCACCCAGAAAAGAACAGAAGCTGTTACCAGAAAAGTTACAATCCAATTTACTAAAGGAGAAACGCGAGAAATTCCATCATCATGCATAATTGAATCAAGAATGTTGGCATGAATGACAAGTTTTGGATTAACAAATTGAGATCTCGAATAAGGTGTGTAAGCAAAATCATCCGAATCTTCTTTTAACTGCGTTCCGACAAGAATAATTTTTCCACGTAGAGAGCCCGGTGTAACTACTCCCTTCAGAACATCACTAAACGAAATCTGCTTGTAGGCCCGTTGATTCTTCCCAGGCAGGTCTACTGTGCTGCCATGATAGCGAAAAAAGAAATACGAAGCGTCTATTTCTGGAACGTAATAGGTACCCTTTGGTACCCGCCCTCTCGGCAGTGCCCCAAGTTTTCTTGCAAGCTCTGTATGAAAAACGGGACGACCATTAAGCTCAATAAGCCCCCTTCTCGTCACTTTATCTTCTGAGAAAACGTTACCATCTTTATGAATAACAGCGACTGCACGAGGGATAGCATTAAGAGGATAGGGAGGTAAAATTTCTCCAGTTACCCCGAATCTGGTTCCGAGCAAAACCGGCACACCTTGATCAAGAAGACTTTTAGCTGAAACAATGAAACGCTTTCCTGCGTCGCCTTTGAATACATCAATGTTTGCTTCTGCGACCCGATTCATATCGACCAGATAACCAACGGCTTTCGGTTTTGCTGTTGCTAAGATATCCATCATTTTTGCATGCGCATCGAGCGGCAGCGGCTGAAGTTCATCCAAACTTTTTAAAGTAAGGTCATCAATTGCAATCAATACAATATCTCTATCCGAAGCAACTTGCGGGCCCCGGGCCATTCGAAAATCGTAAGTGGTTGACTCGAGCAGATTGAATTCAAGATTCATCAGAATAACAGTAAGGCCTAAAGCAACCGCTATGATAATTGCTGCCTTTTCAGATTTTCTTACTAATTTCCTGACCCTGCTCACATCGTTTTCCTTCAAATAAATCAACTCAAACGCAACAAAACACGTCTTCTTTTGCTTACAATTGAGCAAGTCGCGTACCACGCGGTGTCATTTTGCACCCGTGTAAGACCCTTAAAATAAAGCGGTTTTTCAATTTGATAATCCGAACACTGTACAAAGAATATACACGTGTGAACTCTTCGCTTGAAATTGAGCTTCTAGAGCAGATCCTTTATCTTCACTCTTTTTACTGAATTAAACCGACTGGCTTTTAGACTGGCTCCGATTTCCTTTGGCTCACCCGCAACAACAATGACCACATCTTCAAGGTCGATATCTTTTGCCAAAGCAGACACAACATCCGCTTTTGAAACAGCTTCAACTTTTGGAACAAACTCATTCAGGTAAGATGGACCAAGGTCATAAACATAACCACTTAGCCATCTGAGCGCTACCGCCCCCAAGGTGGAAACCCCCAATGGAAACCCGCCAATTAGATACTCCTTAGCCATTTTCACTTCGTCGTCGCTTATGTTGCCGTTTTTCAGGTCTCGCAAAATTTCAAGCACCTTTCGAATCAGTTGACCTGTGCTTTCGTTGCGAGTTGCGGAAGAAATCGTGAATCTCGCAAAGTCCTTACTGTATGTAAAAGAACTACCGATTGAGTACGTGAGACCGAGTCTATCGCGGATAATTGAAGTGAGACGACTGTTAAAATATTCGCCAATCAACACATTTCCGACAACCAGCGAATAATGCTGAGGGGCCTTTAGAGGTGCTGACTTAAAACCAATTCTAACCTGTGATTGGGTTAATTTTTCCCGTTCTACAAGAAAAATCTGCCCCTTTTTGGGCTTCAAATTCTCAAAAGAAAATTTTTGCCAATTTCGCCTTACTTCTCTTTGTGTTCCCTGCCACTCACCGAAATTTGATAAGATCTTTTTCCTAAATTCTACTTTGTTGACCCTCCCAACGATCATGAGAACCGAATTCACAGGAACAAAATAGGTTTTATAAAAAGAAACTACGTCGGAAGCACCCACAGATTGAAACTCTTTTGAAGACACAAAATTGCCTCTGCCATAGTCGGTGCCCGATGCTATAATCCTTGAGTATGCTAGCGATGCTAACGCATCTCCGTAGTCTCCAACATGTTGCCATCTGTCGCTTAACCTTGTGTGCTCTCGTTGTATCTCGGTTTTGGATAAGCGCGGATTGAGAACTATTTTTGTGAATAAGGATAAAAGCTGATCCGCATCCGGGGCTAAACCATGAATTCCAACGGTAAACGTGTCATCGTCTGCAGCAGCATATCGTGTGGCGCCAAGACCCTCAACCGCTCTTGCAAGCTGAGCGGCGTCGAGTTCGCCGGCGCCTCTGTCAAGAACGGCACTTAGTAGTTGTGCGGTTCCGGACTTACCTTTTGCATCATCCCTATAACCAGCTTTTACCAAGAGACCAAGGTCAAGAACGGGTAGGCTATCGTTTAAAAACCAAACAACTTGAAGCCCATTAGGTAGAGTTTCAATTTCAGGAACAGGAAGTGTAAAATTTGTTTTACCAAAAGCGCTTGGGACGCCGACTAATATTAACTGAAAAAACACGAACGCTATTTTTATTTTTATTACAGTCATCTATTTGTTTTCTCTGGTACTAAGACCACTATCGATCGGTTATTGGGGATTAAATACTTTTGGGCGACTTTCTTTACGTCTGCCGGTGTGACCTTCTGATATTTAGAAAGATCATTTATAAAACGATAAGGGTCGTCCAAAATCATCGACACTGTT
>Ga0208375_1002660_pt1 | contig 16352 bp, 15 predicted proteins | sample RifOxyD1_FD_184038 | JGI IMG/M metagenome (GOLD analysis project Ga0208375, IMG submission 184038) | Soil microbial communities from Rifle, Colorado - Rifle Oxygen_injection D1 (SPAdes) | ecosystem: Environmental > Terrestrial > Deep subsurface > Rock core/Sediment | place: Rifle, Colorado... | reverse complement strand
AATTTTTTATTTTTTTTCAGAACCTTGAGCATCTCATTTATTGTTTTTGCCTCTTCGCCGACAAGCCATCTTGTGCCCAGCGCATTATATACCACAATGACTGCAAACATCAAAGTGAGTATGAATAAGGTGTCTGCGCCTTCCTGCATATACACTGCAGTTGTCAGGGCAACCACCATAGCTGTATGCGCAGAAGGCATGCCTCCGCCGAGAATATATTTTTTCGGATCCTTGTTCAGGATAAGCTTAAGGATCTCTGCAGTGATGAATGAGAATACTGCGCTGATCAGTATCTTATTGCTCAGCAGAGCATATACTTGATTCATAAAGGCCTCTTTTTTATATTTTTTATATTTCAGAGTTCTTATAAAGCCTTTATTATTAAAAAGGTTTGTTTTTTAGCGTCTTATATTTAAAGCAGAAGCAATATTTATATAAGAACAGGGTAAACAAAGATATATAAAGCAGGCATAGGCCAATCAGCAACAAATCAACTGATAGCACAAAAACCAATCAATAATGAATATAATGATCCAATAAAGAAACAATATGGCCCCAAAAACAAACCCCAAAAGCACGGATGCAGCTGAAGATATCCCTGACAGGAAAGAATACGACCTGATAATAATAGGCGGCGGCCCGGCAGGATTAAGCGCTGCGATCTATGCATCAAGATTCAATCTTGATTTTTTTGTGGCTGCAAAGGAATTCGGCGGGCTGCTGACAACAACCCATCTCGTGGAAAACTGGCCGGGATTTGCGCAAATCTCAGGCAGAGCACTGATGGACAGGATAATTGAGCACTGCAGGCATTTCAATATCATGCTGAAAGAAGCGGAAGTCACCGGAATAAAAAAGAAAGGCAGCTTTTTTTATGTCAAAACAGGCGGCAGTGGCGGAGCGCACAGCAAAAAAGAGGCAGAACACAGGGCAAAGGCCGTGATCCTTGCGACAGGCTCAAAGCCAAGGCAGCTCGGCATACCCGGAGAAACAGAGTTCCTCAGCAGAGGCGTCAGCTACTGTGCAACATGCGATGCCATGTTTTTCAAAAATAAGGCTGTTGCAGTCATCGGAGGAAATGATTCCGCCGCAAAAGAGGCGCTGATGCTTTCAGAGCACTGCAAAAAAGTATATATAATCTACAGGAAGGAAAAGATAAGGGCGGAGCCGATAAATGCAGAGAGAGTTGAAAAGAACCCTAAGATAGAGATAATAAACAACACAAATGTCATTGAGATAAAAGGAAAAAACAAAGTTGAAAGATTAATCCTGGATAAGCCGTATAAAGGCTCAAAAGAATTTTCTGTTGACGGAGTATTTATAGAGATCGGGCATAACCCTCTGAGTGAGCTTGCCGGGCAGATGGGGGTCTCTGTCAATGAAAAGGGGGAGATAATCGCGGATAATGGCTCAAGAACAAATGTGGAAGGATTTTATGCCGCAGGCGACATAACTGATTCTTCCTATAAGCAGGCAATAACAGCTGCAGCAGACGGCGTCAAAGCGGCATTCAGCGCATTTGAATATGTCAAGAAGTTTAAGGATTAATCAGAGATTTGGTTAGTATAATCCCTATGCTTTGCCTGATTCTTCTTAAATGATACTAATAATTATTGCCCTATTTTCTCTGCTCCTTCACAGAGTGGAGAAGCAGAGAAAATAGGGAAGTAAGGTAATAGATGGCATATTTCTACAGATATGCTTGAATAATCACCAAATTTTAATTGCCTTACCCCTTTAATTGTTAATTTCCTGCTGTTATTAAGCTGTTTCGGCAGTTTATTTAAAAATAGATGTTACTGGCGGATGAAAATAAATCTTTAAATATGAACAAACAAAAAATAAGCGAATGGTACCAATCAGAGTAATAAAAAACAAAAAAGACAAGGATTTCTATTCCAAAATTAAAATACAAAAGTGAGGTAAGACAAAATGAGATTTCAAAACAAGACTATAAGGCCAACATCATTGATGGCATTATTTCTGATATTGCTTTCAGGGATTGCTTACGGAGCAATTGCCGATTTGGCACCGGCTATATATCTTAATAGCATAGCTACAGGGCCTAATTGGGTCTTAAGTGGTCAGCTTAATGGAACAGAATCATATATTAATGTTTCATTAGTCAATACAACAGCAGCATTCAGCTGGAACCTTACCCTACTTAATGTAACCTATAATAGTACCTCAAATACAGCAGGATGGCAGCCAGCATGCACAAACGCTTCAGTGGCAGATATAGGAATATTAGATACTAATTTAGGCAGAAATTCATCTGTGTATTGTAATATGAGTAATTTGAATATGGCAGATGGTAATTTTAGCCTTAATGTAAGCATCACCAACTCAAGCGGCGCAGTAAACAGCACTGTAATCACAGGCATAATGATAGATAATAGTGCACCAGAAATAACAATCAACACATCATTGAATGTAAACAATACATGGTTCGGCTCAGAATCAGGACCTGTAGTTGTGCCATTGAACTGGACAGTCGCAGACAGATGGGATAATGGAACAACTGTATGGGCAGGAGGGCTTAACTGCACAGTGAAATTATTTAATAAGACAACTGTCAATGCAGGCAATACTATAATAAATGACACAAAAACACTGAACAACACATTAAAAGGCTATGGCATAGCTTTCACAGCAAGCAACGGAACTTACAACTATACACTTAACTGCAGCGATTGGGCGGCAAATTCAGTTGTGGCTCCGGCAGCAGGAACTGAATACATGTTTACTGTTGACTCCATAGACCCGGAAATAAGATTTATTACATTAAATACAACTAGATTCAATTCCTCATCAATCAGCCTGCATGTAAATGTCACAGACAACCTTGCTTCAACAATGACCTGTAATATTTCAGTTGGCGCAGGAGGAACATGGAACAAGACAGGACTGACATTCACGAATAACACGGCAAACAGCAGTATTAACTTTGAGAATATGCCTTATGGAGAGCAGCTGATTAATATGTCATGCTGGGACCAGGTAAGTTCACAGGTCAACAAAAACAATACACACACTGCGATGTATGTGAATATATCACTGCCGCGCCTGTATACATATAACGGAACCAATACAACAAACCTGTCAGCAGTGACAAACACTTCAAAGGTGCCGCAGCTGACAATCGCAAATACAGTCGGCAGCCAGATCAAATGGTCAGGAAATGTCAATGCGATGGATGCCTCTCTGAATGATGAGATCACAATGAAAGACGGAGTTATACATGTAAATTCCAGCAAGTTAGACACATCATTCAACGCTACTGCAGAAGTGGCCATAAACCTTTCAAAGTATATAGTGACCAACAGGACCAACTGCCCATTAGATTCAGAATTGCATGTCGCATATTATGGCCTTGAGCAAAACAACACATTCAACGGCATATCAGAGAATGGCGTTGATTGCGTCCAGGCAGGACATTGCAGCGCTGTAACATGTTCAGGAGGAATATTGAGATTCACAGTGAATTCCTTCTCAGGATATGCTGCATTGGGTAACTCAAACCTGACAACACATGATAATGCTCCGATATTGATAAATAACATGGTAAAGATCAATGCGAGCTTTATCAACAGGACAAATTCAACAGATATCCTAAACACAACATTCCCGCATTATGCAGCATGCTTCATCAACTTTACCACGCCCAATATAGGCGGTAACCTGACAAGCATGAACATGAATTATAATTCAGATACAAAGGTGTACGAGCATAACGTCACCCTGATAAACACACCGGCAACAGTTTATTATAATATAACATGCAACGCTTCAGGGTTCACAACATTGGCTGTCCTTAACCAGCCGATTGTAGTGTCACAGCCTGAGGTAGCGGCATATTCCGGCGGAAGCGGCGGCGGAGGAAGCGGCGGCGGCGGACCATCAGGTGCTACAATATCAGTTCCTGCAACAGCAGTAGGAGTTGCATTTACCTCATACACTTACGACAACCTTAAAGTGAGTGTTGACGGATTGAATTATGCGCTGAAGGTCACAAAGGCATATGCTGGCGCAAAAGCTGACTTAAAGCTTGGAAATGCGGTATTCTCTATAAATGTCGGAGAAACAAAGCAGGTTGACCTGAACGGCGACAGCGTGCAGGATGTTGAAGTCACGCTGAACAGCGCATCTGTCAACAAAGTCCAGCTTGTTGTAAAAGAGATAACAGTGAAAGCAGAAGCGCCAAAGCCAATGGCTACAGTAAAGAAAGAGACTGTGAAGAAGGAAGAGACATCAATGCCAGTGGCTGCAGCAGCAGATGATACAGGAGCTTCAGAGCCGGCAACAACCAACGAGAATCCCAGTGAGACAAATGTGAAGACAGGCTCCGGAACAATAGCAGCTGTTGTGATAGCTGTGCTGATAGTGTTGGGAGGAGTATACTTCTTCCTGAATAAAAAACAGCCGCAGCCTTAGGATTAAATAATTTTTTATTTTTTTAATCTGTTTCTTTTTTTGTTTATGTTTTGATTGCCTAGACAAGGTTAGCTTAATCTTATGATATCTTCGCCTATTTTCCCTGCTCCCTCACAGAATGGGAAGCAGGGAAAATAGGAGGATGATAATGATAGGATATAAACAGCATAAAGAGAAAAACTAAAAGTATAACAGACAGAATAATATAACGGCCTCAGTTCACGAACAAAGCATGCTTTTCATTGCCTTCCAATTCCATCATGATCCTCTTCGCTATGATCTGCTTTGGCTCAGGCATCAGCTTAACTCTTTTCTTAAGGTCTGCAAAGTTTTCAAATGGCTTCTCTTTTCTGGCTTCAACTATCTCCCACATATGCTTTTTACCCAGTCCCGGCAGCAGTTCCAGCTGATGCATCCTTGTTGTCATAGGTGCTGCATTATTGAAGAATTCAATGAATCTTTTTTCATTCTTTACAGCAAGCTCCTCTATCACACGCTGGAGTTCGCTGCTTGCAGTTGCAGTAAGCCTGTTTATGTCTAATTTTCCTGCAATATGGTGGATCTTATCCCTTTTCTCCTCGCCGATATAGACCTCTTCATAGGGCTGCAAAAATATCTCTGGCTTTGGCACCAGCTCAAGCAGTGTAAAATTATCCCTGCCTATTGCCTGCACTATGGGTGTTTTTTTATGGCTCGGCCTTGTGTCAAAAGGGTAGCCGTTTTTCAGAAAGTCCAATACTACTGCATATTCTTCTTTTTTTCTGTCCATATGCCCACCCCTTATTTTTTGGCTAGATGCTCTTTTACAATATCAACTATCTTCTTGCAGTTTTCTGCGCTTATTGTCACTGTATACCCGCTCATTATTGTTTTCAGCTCTTCCACTGATTCCGGGAGAGTGTCAATGATCTTTACAATATGATCATCTTTCAACCGAGATATATTAATCTCTTTTAACCTGGCGCATAATTTATCAGCATCTTCTTTGCTTATCGCTGCAAACATATTAAGATACTCTTCTGTCTTTTCAGCCCTGAAATTAAGGGTTTCATCCCTCACTTTTATGTTCTTCAGATCTTCCCTCAGGTCAGCCATTGTCACAGGATGCTCTGAAATTATCTTTAGGTTTGTCATTTTTGCGCCTTTGTTATTATATTTTCCTTAAATGGACAGGATGCACCACAAAAGTCTTCTCTTTTCTGAAATCCTGTATCTTGACTTCGTAGCAGGCTCCTCTTTTAGCCACAACAATCCCTGTCCTGCTGTGGAATCTTGGGAAATACATACCCTTCTGATATGCAGGCTCAGCATCAAACAGCACTTTGTCTCCGGAATTGAATTTCTGGAAAAAGTTTGTGATGCTTAATTTACCCCTTTTCCTGATATTTTTCTTTAGTTTCTGCCTTGTTCCATGCCTGAATCCGCCTACTCGTTTTGCCATTTTGTATCACTGTGCTTCGGATATGCTATTAGTATTTAAAATTAACTGCTTTTATAGCCCATTATGCCTGTCTGCGGTTATTTCTATATAAATTCTTATATAATGTTGTTGTTATATACGTGCCTATCCCTAACCTATCCTCCTTTTAAACGCCCTTTAAGGCTGTCTATGCCCTCTTCCAGGCTTTTAAATGAAGAAGAACCGGAAGGCATCTCCTTTTTGGAATCCGGATCGGAAGGAGATACCCCGCCAGAAAATGAATCTGAACTTGGATCTGAGGTTCCTGACCTTGCCCTTAGAGTGCCGGGTATTTCTCTCATAAGCAGGCTTTCCACAGGGTCTTCCTCTCTTGCTGAAATATTCATCACAGGGTCTTTTTCAGAGCCGACCATCCTTTCCTCAAAGCTTTCTGCGACTTTTGAAGCTATTCTGGAGGATATGCTGTTTTTTGGAAGCCTGGGGATGGCCTTTTCGGCCTTTTCCTCAATCTTGCGCCTGATGTCATGCTCCACAGAATCAAACATATTTTCAAGATCGTCTATTTTTTTTGCAATAAGTGAGCCCATTGTTTTTTTCGCATCTTCTATGCTTCCTGCCAGGGTATTCATCCTAAGCCTGTTCTGCATAAAGACGCATGCGCAGATGAGGATAATGATATAAAAGATTAGAGGATACATCTTACTGAGCAGCACGCCCATGCTGAAATCAAAGAATATTGTTGCTTTAAGCAGCTCATTGCTGACCACAAATGGATTGAGCTGCGCAATTGATTTCATGAACAGGGGCATGGTCTCAAGAGGGAGTATTGTGCTTGAAAAAAAGAGGAATATGCTGCACAATGCGACTGATGTGAGTATGGAAATCTCTTCTTTTTTGACTGATAAGCCTACAAGCATCCCTGTCAGTATGAAAAATGTGCTTATCAGGAATAGGGATATCAGGACTGAAAACAGCGAATGCACAAAGCTTGTCCTGAACAATAATGAGGACACCACAAGGAAAATGATGACCTGCAGCATGACCACTATCAATGCTGTTGAATACGCCGCAAGCAAAAACAATATATCTCCTGTCGGGCTTATGAAATTCCTAAAAAATGACCTGGATCTCTTTTCGTTCATTATCAGAGATGAGCTGAAAAGGATCCCTGTGACCATCACCACAAGCACGACCAGCAAGGGGAATATATAATTGAAATGAGTTTTCCTGTTCGTTATAGGCATCACATTTGTGGATATCGGCTCAACTATCTTTGTGGCATTCTTGACGCTCATCGCAGATACTGTCTTCTTGATATCATTGAATGACTGCTGGATCTCGCCCAGCGCAGCAAGATTGTCGTCTAAGACCTGTTTGGCTTCCACCAGCTTGTCCTTTGCTGTGTTCCTCACCACATTTGCTGTTATGATCTTCTGGCTTGCATCGCCTATCTGCTGATTGAGCTCACTGACAGTATAGTTCATCACAGCATCAGATGCCCTCAGCTCATCCATATAGCCGATCATATCGCTTTTTCCCTGTATGAGATAATATCTTATCCTTGTCTTATTCCCGCTGAGGCCATTCACATCAGTCTCAATATTGTCTATAAGGTCATTTGCGTCCTGCATCACCTGATAAGCAAGATTTCTCATGTGCTTTGCCTCTGTGCTTATCTTTCCGCTGTTGAAAACCTCTGTGTTTATGCTTAAATCAAGTTTTGCGAGATTTTCCTGCATCTCATTGTAGGCTGTGTATATCCGGTCATTATTGACTGCCAATGAGACTATGACAGGGACTTTTGAATTGATCTCGTCTTCAGTTGACTTGAGCCTGGAAAGGATGTCATTTGTGAGCTCAAGGCTTATGTTTCTTGATTCCTTTTTCACGGTCTCAGACATAAGGTCAAGTATATTGTAGATGAGGTTTATCTCAGAATAATCCACATGGAATTTTATATCCTTGTCATAGCCGTCCTTGACTTCAAGGTCTGCCGGGAAAACAACGCATACTGAAGTCACGCCCTGCTTCACATCATCAATGCACATCTCCTCAGCAGGCTCTTTCTGCAGCTCATATTTTTCATCAAGCCTTTCCACAAATATGTTTGTAAGGTTGCCGTAGTTATTTGAATAGACGCCCACGTTTATATTATAATTGTCTGTGCTGCTGAAAGCCAGGCCGATGAGGAGTATCAGCAGAAGAGGCCCGAGAACTATCACAAGAGAGCTCTTTGTCCTCTTCATCAGCGTAAAATTCTTCTCAATCATCCTTCTTATCTTTGCGCTGGTGATTTTGCCCGCAGCCAGTTTCTGTTTTTTGCTTTCCATTTTGTCAACATATATTTGCCTTTTGTTATCAGCACATCTGCCATTTATTTCTTATTGATCATTGCTTTTTATCTTTGCTGCGCTCCACCAAAGATTCAAACACCTCATCAAGGGATGGATTGTCCATATAGATGTCGTCAATATCATAGCCGAGATGCTCTGTGATATGCACCAGATTATGGAGCACTTTCTCGGCATTCGGCGAATGCACGACCAGCTTATTATTTTCCAGAAGCACTTTTGTTATCGGAATATCTGGATCTTTCCTCAAAAGCTCAATTATTTCCTTATAATCCCCTTTTGCTGTCTTCAGATGCACTTCCTGATTTGCGATATAATGCTTTTTGATCTCCAGCAGATTGCCCTGCTCAATTATTTTTCTTCCGTGAAGGACCGCAACCCTGTTGCACAGATGCTCAACATCCTCAAGGAAATGCGTCGCGATGATTATTGTTGTTCCTGCCTTGTTTATCCTGCTTATCACATTCCATATCTGCTTCCTCAATGTTGTGTCAAGGTCAGCTGTAGGCTCATCAAGAAGAAGGATTTTTGGGTTATGGATCATTGCGCATGCGATATCCAGCCTCTTCTGCATCCCCCCGGACAGATTCTCAGCAATCTCATATTCCTGCTCTTTCATCCCCACAAGATTAAGCGCTGTCTCAATGTTCCTCGCAAGCACATCATCAGGAAGATCGTATAATGTCCCGAAATATATGAGATTTTCCCTTACTGTCAGCCCGTCATAAAAAGACGGCTTCTGGGCTGAAAATCCAAGCAGCCTTTTTATCATGACAAGATTGCTGTATACAGAGCCTGAACCGGCAGCATCAGCGCTTGGCGCATGGCATTTGATATCAATCTTAACATCGCCTTCCTCTGGCTTCAGAAAACCTATTATTAGGTTCAGCAGGGTTGTTTTTCCGGAACCGGATGCTCCTATCAGGCCGAATATATCCCCTGCATTGATCTTCAGGCTGACATTATCAAGAACAAGCTTGCTGTTAAATCCTTTTGTAACACTATCTACTTTTATCAGCGCGTTATCCGGATCCATGCAGAAACAATTGCTTTTTAACTTTTTAAATCTATATAGTCACGATAGAGTAATTAAGAGGAAGATTTAAATAATAGGGAGATAAATGCTGTACCAGCAGATATTATTATAAATCAATAAGTATACTCAAAGAAGCGCAAGCATGGTAATGGAAAAATTAAGCATAAGCCTGAAAAATACCCTCAACAGGATAGCGAGCGCTGTATTTGTTGATGACAGGCTTATCAATGAGCTTGTGAAAGACATCCAAAAGGCACTTCTTCAGGCAGATGTGAATGTGAAGCTTGTATTTGAGCTTTCCAAAAGGATAAAGGAGCGGGCATTAAAGGAAGAAGCTCCTGCCGCAATACCAAAAAAAGAATGGATCATAAAGATAGTGTATGATGAGCTTGTCCATTTCCTTGGCGAAGAAGAGATAAAGATTGACATTGAGAAAAAGCCCGTAAAGATAATGCTTGTCGGCCTGTTTGGAAACGGAAAAACAACCACAGCTGCAAAGCTTGGAAAATTCTTTTTAAAACGCGGATATAAGATCGCATTGATCTCAACAGACACATGGAGGCCTGCTGCATTTGCCCAGCTGGAGCAGCTTGGAAAGCAGATAAACTGCCCTGTGTTCGGGAATCCAAAAGAAAAAGATCCTGTCAAGATATACAGGCAGTTTGAACGGGAACTTAATAAATTTGATATTGTGGTCATAGATACAGCAGGAAGAGATGCGTTATCGGACAATCTTATTGAGGAACTGAATGGAATAAACAAGGCTGTCAATCCTGATCATGCATGGCTTGTCATAGGCGCAGATGTCGGTCAGGCAGCCCAGAAACAGGCAGAGGCATTCCATTCAACATGCCATGTTGATGGAGTAATTATAACAAAGCTTGACGGAACAGCAAAGGGCGGAGGAGCATTATCCGCATGCAGCGTCACAGGCGCAAAAGTCGCATTTATCGGTGTCGGCGAAAAAGTAGATGATTTTGAAAAGTTTAGGCCTAAAAACTTTGTAGGAATGATGCTCGGAATGGGAGATCTTGAGGCTTTGCTTGAAAAGGCCAAAGAAGCAATAAGCGAAGAAGACGCAAAAGACATAAGCAAGAAGCTGCTTAAGGGAGAATTCAATCTTATTGATCTCTATGACCAGATGAGCGCTGTGAAGAAGATGGGTCCCCTGTCTAAAGTTTTGGAAATGATCCCTGGGATGGGCCAGATGAGCCTTCCGAAAGATATGCTTCAGGTGCAGGAAGGAAAACTGCAAAAATGGAAATATATCCTTGATTCCTGCACCAAAAAAGAGCTTGAGGATCCTGAACTGATCTCTGCATCAAGGGTTGAAAGGATCGCAAAAGGATCAGGAACTTCCCATACTGAAGTGAGAGATCTTTTAAAACAGTACAAGCAGAGCAAAAAGCTCGTCAAGATGATGAAAGGCATGGGTTCCGGCAAGAGCGAGAAAGGCATGGAGAAGATGATGAAGCGGATGGGCGGCATGGGAAAGATGATGCAGGGCGGGATGAAGGTTAAGTAAGATGGATTTTTCTGATGGATTGGGGAGTAGATAGCCTTTTGAAAGTTAGGGTAAAAAATCGGGTAGATTCTATTCACTCCATCCTCCACACCAGCGCAACCAGAACAATGCTGAATGCCTGCATTCAAATCTTCTGAAATCTTTCTCTGATCTTATTTATTTCCTGATTTGTGATCCTTCCGACATATGCCTTTAATTCTGCATTGAATCTCTGCGCTGTTCTTATTCTTTCATCACACTTTTCCTTATGTACTGGCTCTGTATCTGTGACTGAGATATAATACTGATTGTCTATCCTGTCTTTTTTAAATTCAGAGAATATTGAATAAAGATTTTCCAATCCAAATAGATCTTTTATCAAAAGCACTGCTCCGGAATGATTTTCGCATTTTATCCCACACTTAAAGAATAAAGACAGCACGGTGTTATAGACAGAATAGTAGGCCTCTGAAACAGCGTTTTCATAAATTCCTGCATCATATGCAAGTTTGGCAACCTGAACGCATTTGTCGCTTTTTATGAGATATGATTGTGATATCTCCTCAGAAGGCTCTACAATCTTTAATGCCCCTTTTTGCTTTAACTTACCCAAGAAATTTGATTTTTTCATAGTATTCTTCTCCGCCTTTTATTATCGCATGGTTCTTCATTATTTCTTTTATCAGCAAATCATCAGGATTAAATTTTCCGATCTTTACGCTTATTAAACCATATACTTTCTGAACATCTGCTTTTATTTTTTGGTCTGCTGTATCAATATAGATATCAATATCGCTGTCTTTTTTTTGGTTTCCTTTTGCATAACTGCCGAAAAGAAGTATTAAATTGGCCCTGCTCTGTCTGATGATATCCTGAAATATCGGCTCCAATTCAGTGTTTTTTCTCAGTATATTTGCCAGTTTGTAGTTTTCTGCGTTTAAAACAAATGATTTTGCCACTAAATTTTTTTTGATAAAATAGATATGATTTTTCCCGACAGCAGTATAGTCAAGCACATTTATATCCCTCAATTCCGACAGTACAGACTGCACCCTTGTAAGTGAAGTTTTAAGCTGTTTGGCCAGCTCTCTGCCGTGCATATCTTTCTTTAGCAAAAGCAGCAAAACTTCATAGGCATAATTGACTTTTATTTGTATCATATGACTTTTAAATAGTTCAATAGTATTTAAAGGTTTCGGTTTCATGCTGTTAATCTGCTCATTTGATAGGGGCCTCATTTTCTCACAATCTCCCAATGCCCCGCTCTTGTCCTGCCGACTCTTATTATTGCTCCTTTGGATCTTAATTTCTCAAGATATTCCTTGACTGTATCAGCGCTGATACCCATCTTCTTTGAGAGGTCATTTCTTGATATCTTTGGATTTGCTTTTATCTCCTCAATTAATCTGCCCTCAAGCTCAGTAAGTTCAACTTGGGGGATAACTTGGGGGGTATATTTTTGTTATTCACTCCATCCTCCACACCAGCGCAACCAGAACAATGCTGAATGCCGCGATCATGAAATAAAAGATCATATTCTTAATCCTTGCATTGTCTGAATAGAAATCTGCGCTTGTTATGTTGGCTGTTTTATTAATCTTATTATCTTTCGCAGCTGGATCATTTGTGTTTGCGAGATTTATATTTTTCTCCTGCATGGATTTGACAGATTCAATTAATTTTGGATTTAATTTAGTATCATCTCCTGCCTCACTTTCTTTGCCATCTTTTACAGAAGTTTCTTTGCCAGCAGATGATTTAACTGTACTTTCTTTTTTAGCCGCGGTTTTTGGCTCCACCCAGTCCGGATTAATAACCCCTATCAGTTTCTCTGCTCTGAAGATATCGCATTCATGCAGCTCTGCGACTATCCTCATCTCTATTTCCTTTGCTTTGATAGACGGAGTGTAGGATTTATTTCCGGGATTCTTTGTTGTTTTTGCAGCTCTAATCATATTATCCGAAGCATTGGCAGAGCTGTTGGCATCTTCTATCCAATAGACTATCTCAAAATTATCCCGCTTTTTTGTTTCTTTGTCTATATCTATGGAATAAACAATCTTTTCTTTGTTTTGATAGCTGTCAGAAAATGTTGAGATTGATATTGTGCTGTTGCAGTATTGCGAGGCATTTATAACTGAAGAAGTATTTGTGACGACCGCATTTATTGCAATGTTTAATTGGGCTGCATGCGCACTTGGCAGAGAATATATCAGAATAAAGGAAAATATAAATAAAAATGAGATTCTGCATATTATTGAGATTATTCCTGCTTTTTTCGCCATAAAATAATACTAATTCTGACTTTAATATTGATTGCTGTTTATTTTTGTAATATTTCCAAATGAAATCAGAAGTATTACAAAAATATCGGAAAGACTGCGAAAATAAGAAGTTATTTTGGAAAAATTACAGCTGGTTTAGAAATAACGAAAATTCGCTGCAATATTGATTGCTCGCCCTAACCTCGCCTTAAAAGGCGAGGTTTTCACGGGCTCGCACTGATGGCAGCGAATTTTCGGAACTTGCCAAAGCAAGTTTGATAATGCCGAGCTTTAGTCGGCATTATCTAAATTGAAAATCAGCGCACTAAAGTGCGGGGTTTTATACCCGCGCTGATTTTCAATAATATATGCAACCTTATCTTAAAGATTATATCTTTTTCTTCTTCCTTCCTTTCCTGTTCATCTTCGTACATGCTATATTGCCGTTCTTGTCGATGTAATACAGATAGCCATGCTTCTTCTTTATACCGCATCTGGCTATCACGCCTTCATCAGCTTCATCTATTTTTCCGCATTTTTCTGCTGATGTAGGTTCCTTGCTCTTATCTTCCTTTGTCTCTTCTTCCTTTTGTTTCGCAGATTCAGCTGCGCTGCTGCCTGCATCATCCCACACGCCGGCAATCAGCTCACCGCATTCCGGGCATCTGCCGTTTTTTATTATGTTCTTCTCCACTCTCATCCCTATTCTTGAGATAAGAAGCTTTCTGCATTTCTGGCAGTAGGTGTCATCTTCTTTCTCTGTCCATAGATTGCCTATGTAAACATATTTCAGGCCAACACGCTTTGCTGCCTTATATGCATTTACCAGAGTTTCCTTTGGCGTGGGCAGCCTGTCAACTGCCATGTACATCGGAAAGAATTTTGAAAAGTGCAGAGGCACATCATCCCCTAGATTTTCATTTATCCATCCGCACATCTTCTCTATCTGCGGGAAACTGTCATTAAGCCCGGGGATGATAAGGTTAGTGATCTCCAGCCAGGTGTTTATTTTTCCTTTTTTCCTCTGGTCAACTATTCTTTTCAGAGTATCAAGCACAGGCTGGAGCCTTGAAGATGCCATATCTGCATAGAATTTCTGCGTGAATGCCTTCAGATCAACATTTGCTGCGTCAATATATCTGTATAGTTCATTGAACGGCTCTTCATTCATGTAGCCGTTTGTGACAAGCACATTCTTGATGCCTCTTTTTCTTGCCAGCTTTGCGGTGTCAAGCACATATTCAAAAAATATTGTCGGCTCTGTATATGTGTACGCTATGCTCCTGCATCCCCTGTCAATCGCTGCCTGGACTATCTGCTCGGGAGTCACATCTTCAACTGGATATTCCTCAGGCTTTGCCTTTGAGATCTCCCAGTTTTGGCAGAATTTGCATGCCAGATTGCAGCCAATGGTTCCGAAAGACAGGATTTCTGTTCCGGGATAGAAATGATACAAAGGCTTTTTCTCTATCGGATCAACATGGAGAGAGACAGCCTTTCCATAAACAAGGGAATACAGGATTCCGCCAATATTCTTTCTTACGCCGCAGAATCCTCTTCTGCTGTCTCTGATAACGCAGTTGCGGGGGCACAATCTGCACTGCACATCATTGCTGCCTGCATCTAATTTTGTCCAATATTTTGCCCTGTGGAGTTTTTTTGCATCTTCTGCTTCCATTGTGCCTCTTTTTGCTTTTCTAAAGCAGCGCTAAATAAAAAGTTTGCCTTAAAAGAATCTCATTAACTTACCAAAGAGACAAAATCCCTGCCTGTTTTCCCTGCTTCCCTGCTCCATTACAGAGAGGGGAAGCAGAGAAAACAGGCAGGTTATAAGTTATAGAATAAGCTGGGAAGGAGTTATCCATTATATATTCATTCACCATTTTAAAATGCTCATAAAACTTTTTATATTCAAAAATCGTTTTTTTCACATCATGGAGCTAAAATAGTAATAAACCTGTAAAAGAGGCGAATAATGGGGTTTTTTGATTTTCTGAAAAAGGGTCCGGCCAGAATCACCACTGATAAAACCCCTGAAGAGCTGCATATCCCCCCGCCTGAAAGCATGGGCAGAGTAGAAGGGCAGATCAACCCAAAAGGATTTGAATTCGGTAAAAATTCTGAGGAGATGAATCTCGGGGATTTAGAAGATGTTCCGAGGCCTCTGATAAGGCAGACAGAAGAAGGCAGGAAAATAGCAAGCATTGACGATCTCCATGTTCCTCTGCCTGGAAAAAAAGGAGAAAAGCGGGAAGAAGCAGAGGAGATGAAGGAGATAAATCTCAGCGGAGAATTAAGCCTTGGAAAACTTGAGGAAGAGCATATGCCCCAATTCCCGGAAATGCCGAAAGAAGGATCTGATGAAATAGGCGAAGAAAAAGATTTTGATTTAGAGACAGAAAAGTTCGGTGAAGAGCTTCCAAAATTTGACTTTAAGATGCCAGAGGAAAATCTTGCTCAGCAGGCTGCTGAAGAAAAGAAAAAATTCATGCCAATGGCTCCGATTGAAACAACAGAGGTATTCAGGGGAATTCCCGCAGCAAAAGAGGAAGCGCCGTCTGAACTGCCCGGTCTGGAACTGCCAAAAACAACGCAGACAGCTTTGCCGGGCGCACGGCCATCCGCGGAATTTAAAAACTTTATTTATCTGGATGCTGATCATTTTTTTCATATCAGGAGCAGCATATCAGACATAAAAGCGCAGCTGAAAAAATCACTACATGACGAAGAGAAAGTAAACCATATAAAAAACAGCGAGGACTCAGCTCTTAATGAATACAAGTCCCTGCTGGAAAACATGCAGAGAAAGCTGCTGTATGTGGATAAGATCCTGTTTGAGAAGCAGTCAGCGGAATAAAAAGATGAGATACAATCATCACTAAATAAATATTCAAAACATTTAATCAGGGTGAAGAAGATGGAAAAGCCATTATTCGTTAAGATTGAGGATTATGATGATGTCAAAGAGATAATAAAGCTTGTCAGGACAAAGATGGGCGAGGCAAAAAAGAATCTTGCTGAGCTGTACAAGCTGAAGTCAATGGAAGAAGAGGAATTAAAAAGATGGCAGGTTGAGCTTATGGAAGTTGAGAAGAAAACAGCTGCCATAGAGCAGGCATTGGCAGAATCGCATATGTAGGTGCATGGATGGAAGATGTGCTGTTTGTAAGGATGAAGGAACCGAAGGATTTCAGGAAGAACATTCTTGAAGGGGTCAAAGAGCTGATCCACTCTCTCCAGAGATTTGAGAATATGAAAAATCTCAGGAAAAAAACAGTTGAGAAAGAGCTGGAATTGAAGTCGGATATAAAAGAGCTGAATTCTTTGGCCAATAAGCTGGAGA
>Ga0208375_1002659_pt1 | contig 16355 bp, 15 predicted proteins | sample RifOxyD1_FD_184038 | JGI IMG/M metagenome (GOLD analysis project Ga0208375, IMG submission 184038) | Soil microbial communities from Rifle, Colorado - Rifle Oxygen_injection D1 (SPAdes) | ecosystem: Environmental > Terrestrial > Deep subsurface > Rock core/Sediment | place: Rifle, Colorado... | reverse complement strand
GGGTGGTGGTGAACCATCATGCTCACTCACTCTTTCTCCAGAGAGCTATACCAAAGGCGGTTCGTCCGTTCTTTCGTGGAGTGGAAACGAAATTCTTTCGGTAGATATCGATAATGGAATTGCGGTAGCAACAAGCTCACCTGGCTCAACGACGGTGAATCAATCTGAGGTCGGCAACTATACCTACAAAGGTACGTTCCATGCAAAAAATGGTCAGACGCTTTCTTGTAGCGCCACGCTTTCTGTAACGGGTGGTGGTGGCGGTGGAGGTGGCGGAGGAGGAGGGGGTGGAGGCGGCGGTTATTCCACGCCTAACGTCACTCTTGCTGCACTTCCTCATGTCGGATCACAGCCGCTCGTGTACCTCTACTTGTCGCAGATCCCCTATACCGGCCTTGATCTTGGTCCTATGGGTACGACACTCTATTGGCTCGGCCTCATTGTCTGGGCATTGGCAGTTGCATACGTCGTGTTATTCGTCGCGATTCCGTTTGCGAATCGATCATTCGGTACCTTTGCTCGCCGTGTCCGCGATGTTCTTGGCGCTGGCGAGGTTTCTCCGGTCGCTATCGTTTCTGAGCACAAGGTTACGTCTGCTCCGGTAACTCCTGCAGTACCTGCAAAGTCAGGCCCATCAGCAGAAACCCTCTCCTATAACGGGTTCAAATCGTTTGCTGCGCATGATGGAGCGCTTTCCGTTGAAGACATTGTAAAGAGTCTTTCGCGACAAGTTCCTATTCCAAAAACAGAACAAAAAATTTCTGAGCCGAGTGTCGAGTCAGCATCGAAGCCAAATGTTGAGCCGATATATAAAAATGTTGAACCCATCGTGATCCAGGTAAGTGAGAAAGCGTCTGATACTGCTACGCCTTCACTTCGCGGACTTATCGCTGCGCTCATACAAGGTGATCGCAATGCAGTCTTTGCAGGTTTGCGCCAACACACGCGGGGCGCTGGAGCTGCAGAGAAACTTATTTCAGACGTAACCTGCCTTCTTGATGATGTGTATCGCGCACGTCTCGATAACACTCCGTGCGATGCGGATGTGGCGCGACTTGTCGCTCGTCTTGATACGCCGACGCTCGAGAAACTTATTTCAGCACTTACTACGGCAATCGATTCGAGTTATATGGACCGTGTCACGGGCGCCAAGCTTGCGCTTACGCGTGCGCTTACGGTACTCGGTGCGTAAGAATAAAAAAGCACCTCATTATTTTGAGAACCGCATAATTTCCTGCTGGAAATTTGCTCTAGCCTCGCACCGTCATGCTCCGGGCGTTCTCAAAATAATGAGGTGCTTTTTTATTTGCGCGCTCTGATTTCTTCAGTGGCACGAGCTATGAAGTCTGTGATGGAAAGCGCATCAAGTTTGCCGTGATCGCGACTGTCTACGGATACGGTCTTTGACTCCACTTCCTTATCTCCAACGACAAGCAGATAAGGAATTTTTTCCGTCTTTGCTGCCCGAATCTTCTTTCCGAGAGATTCGTTTGCGTCGTCGATATCTACGCGGATATCTACTGCTTTGAGTGCATCCGAAACTTCTTTTGCGTAGGCGACGTGTTTTTCAGACACTGGTAGTACGCGCGCTTGTACTGGCGAAAGCCAGAGAGGGAAGACGCCGCCGTATTTCTCGATAAGAAATGCCATAATGCGCTCTATAGCACCAATAGATGAACGGTGTACTACGAACGCACGGTGCTGCTGACCATCTTCTCCCGTATAGGAAAGGTCAAACCGTTCCGGCATGCAGAAGTCGTATTGCACGGTGAAGGCGGTGTCTTCTTTACCGTTTACGTTCTTCATCTGAATATCAATCTTTGGACCATAGAACGCCGCCTCATCCTTTGCTTCTTCAAATTTTGAGCCGCGAGACTGCATGAGTTTTCGGAGTAAATCCTCACCTTTTTCCCAGGCCGCATCATTTGTATAGTATTTTTCCGTATTTGCCCGGTCGCCAAGAGAGAGACGGTATCGATAATCTCGGTCAAGCGTGAGTCCAAATACAGAGGTTATGTATTCAATAAGATCGAGTGCTTTACCAATCTCTTCAATGGCCTGTTCTTCATTTGCGCAAATGATGTGAGCATCTGCGAGGCAAAATGTGCGAACGCGCTGGAGGCCCATGAGTTCCCCGGATTGTTCGTAGCGGTAGAGTTGTGCTAATTCGGCAATGCGCATAGGTAGCTCCCGATAGCTCACTGGTTTGCGCAAATAGAGTTCAAAATGGTGCGGGCACGTCATTGGGCGGAGCATGAATTGCTCCTCGTCTATTTCGATGGGCGCATACATCGAGTCTTTATAGTGTGGGTAGTGACCGCTTTTTTTGTAGAGATCGAGTTTTGCAATATCGGGCGTGTGTACGTGCAGGTATCCACGCCGTATTTCTTCATCAACAATAAATCGTTCTAATTCTCGGCGAATGATGGAGCCTTTCGGGGTAAAAAGAGGAAGTCCTTTTCCGATAGTGTCGGAGAATGCAAAAAGATCGAGCTCCTTTCCGAGTTTTTTATGATCGCGCTCCTTATCAGATTCCATGGTCATTACAGGAGAGAATAGCATACGCAAGATTTCCATACATGGGCGAAATGCCATTGCTTTTTTGTGTTTATGCGGTACAATAGACCTTGTGAGTGCGGATGATCGTACTCGCTTTGCCAAGGAGGTCGCCATGTCTCGAATTTCGAGAAGGTGGATCCTCGGTTGCTGCTCTTTTCGTCCGGGTCCTGTGTTCGCACTACTCACTTTTATTGGTTCATCTTCGCCGGTCCGGCACGGCCAGAGGTGGTCCAAGCTCTGAGTCGTGGTCTGGAGTGCGTTTTGGGGGAAGCAGAAATGCTTCCCCCGTTTTTTATTACAGCGGTTTTATTCCTTCGATTGCGAGCGTTGTCTCGCCGTTTCTGATGGACACTTTTCCTTTTATGAGAATGCAGGTCCCGGCGGTGATGATGGCACCATGTTCTTTGAACATTTTCGGGAAGATGACCGTCTCGATTGATTCGGTGGAGTCTTCGACCGTGACGAATGCCATTTTTTCACCGCTCTTCGTGAGGAGGGTGCGTACTGCAGAAATAAGTACGGGCAGGATAATAAGCATGCCGGACTGCGGTTCGGCTTTTATTTTTGCGATAGTGAGCGTCGCCTTCTTTCGTATTTCCTCGTGAGCATCGAGCGGGTGTCCGCTCACGTAGATACCGAGCAATTCTTTTTCCCACGCAAGCTTGTCGAGGAGTGATATTGGTTTTCCCGGCGGGAGGTTGATCGGCGGCAATTCGCTCATCGCTCCGAACAAAGAGTCTTGTGGTGCTTGGGCAGTTGTCTCTCGATGGTAGGCAAGAAGTGTCTCTATATTTTCGAGCAAAGTGCCGCGACCTCCTTCGGTTGGGCTGAGTGAATCGAGCGCTCCGCATTTAATGAGCGACTCCAGCGATTTGCGATTGAGATTTTTTGAGCCGACGCGGGAAAGGAAGTCGGACAGGCTTTTGAACGGCCCGAGATTTTTTCGCTCGCTGATGATTGCTTCTGAAATACCTTCGCCGAAGTTTTTGATGGAGGAGAGTCCGAAACGGATAGCGTCTTTCTGTTCGCCGACGACCGTGAACACGCTCCCGCTTTCGTTTACATCTGGCGGGAGCACAGGAAGATTCATGCGTTTCGCTTCAGCGACGAATATGGAAATTTGCTCAGTATCACCCGAGTCGGCGGTAAGAAGTGCTGCAAAATATTCAACCGGATAATTCGCCTTCATGTACGCGGTTTGGTATGCCACTTTTCCGTAACTCGCCGCATGAGCCTTGTTGAATCCATAAGCGGCGAACGGTTCGATGAGGAGCCATAACGTCTCCGCTTTTTCCTTCGAAAGCTTCCCGTATTCGACAAACCCTTTCAGCAGTTTTTCTTTTTCTGCCAACATGACTTCAGGAATTTTCTTTCCCATGGCTTTGCGGAGCGCGTCGGCTTCGAGCCAGGAATAGCCCGCAAGTTTGATCGCGGTGAGAAGCACGTCGTCTTGATACACAAGAAGACCGTACGAGAAATCCAAGTAGTCCTTCATGCGAGGGTCCACAAAACGTATGAGTTTTGGATTTTGTTTGCGCTCGATGTATTGCGGGATCGTTTCCATTGGTCCCGGGCGGTAGAGCGCCACCATGGCGTTGATGTCGTGAATGGTCGTCGGGCGCAGTTCTTTGAGCCATCGCGTCATGCCAGAGCCGTTCAGCTGGAACGTGCCTTCGGTTTCGCCGCGCGCGAGCATTTGAAATGTCTTTTCGTCGTCGATAGGAACATTTTCGATATCGACCGTAATGCCGCGTGTCTCTTTTACGCGCATGACGGCGTCAGCAAGGATGGCGAGGTTCTTGATGCCGAGAAAGTCGAATTTGAGAAGCCCTACGCCGCCGTACTCGTCGGTGATCGAGTACATGTCGTACTGGGTGATGAGTTTCCCGGTGCCTTTTGGATCGGGCTGTACAGGCGCCCACTCGACCAGTGGCGTCGGGGCGACCACGACGCCAGCGGCATGCACGCCGACGTGCCGCACGCAGCCCTCGATGCGTTTTGCGAGATCGATAACTTCACGTGCATCGTCGTCTTCGTCGTAGAGCGCTTTCAGGTCAGGCTCAATCTCAAGCGCATGGTCAATCGTCATCGGAAATCCTTGAGAACCTATGGGAATGAGTTTCGCGATGCGGTCGCCGGTGGTGTAGGAGTGGCCAAGTGCGCGCGCGACGTCTCGCACGGCTGCACGCGCCATCATCGTACCGAAGGTGCCGATTTGCGCGACATGGTCTTCGCCATATTTCAATTTGGCATACGCGATCATGTCGTCGCGTCGGTTGTCGGCGATGTCCATGTCGATATCGGGAGCTTTTGGACGCTCCGGATTAAGGAAACGCTCAAATGGGAGTTTATAGAAAAGTGGATTCACGTTTGTGATGCCGACGAGATATGCGACGAGACTTCCTGCGGCCGATCCTCGAGTGGTGGTGAGTATGCCAGCGCGTTTCGCGTATCCGAGTAGGTCGGCCACGATGAGGTAGTACACCGCAAAGCCTTTGCTGATGATGATGTTTAATTCGTACTCGATGCGGTCAGTAACTTCCTGAGTCTCTTCAAGATTGCGCGCTTTTATGCCAGCAAAAGCTTTCGCGCGCAACTCCTCATTATGATCTTTGAATCCGGGTGATACAGGGACGGCCGGGAACGTCCATTTCCCAAGATCGAAAGACAGGTTACATCGGTCCGCGATTTTTCGTGTGTTGTCAATCGCTTCAGGGTGGTCCTTGAAGAGCTCAAGAGCCTGCTTCTCATTTATAAACGAGAAATCTTCATCCTCGTTTCTTCCGTGAGAGCCTTGTTGGATGCGGCGCATAGTCTCGGTCGCGCCTCGGTCGTCTGGGTTGAGGTAGTACACGTCGTGTTGAGCAACAAGCGGTGTGTCGGTGGTCTTGCTAATTTCAATGATCTTTTTCATGATTTCCTCATGCCCCCTGACATGCGGGTGATGGGTTATTTCAAGAAACACGTTCCCGGCACCAAATATTTCCTTGAATTCTGCGATTGCTGCTGAGGCGCCATTCTCGTCGCCGTTTTTTAACAGTTGGGCAATGTCTCCAGAGAAAGAGGGAATGATGGCGATGATGTTGCTGCTGTATTCGCGTAACAGTTCTTTGTCTAAACGCGGGCGTTCAAAAAATCCTTCTTTCCAAGATTTAGTCACGAGTACGAGAAGGTTCTTGTACCCGTTGTTGTTTTCTGCAAGAAGGACGATGCGCGATCTTTTGGAATCGATATTTGGATCTCGGTCGTGCCTCGATCGGGGGGCCAGATACGCGTCGACACCAAGAATTGGCTTTATTCCTTCCTTGGTCGCTGCTTTGTAAAACTCGATCGCGCCGTGCATATTGCCGCCATCGGTAAGAGCGAGCGCGTCCATCCCTTCCTTTTTTGCTCTCTTTACCAGCTCGTCTATTTTCGGCAACGCCTGGAGAAATGTGTAATGAGAATGCGTATGCAGGTGGATGAATCGCGATGCCATGCCAATAGTATACGATTTTTTCGTTGGTACCCCAACGAGTAAAAATCGCGTCGAAAATCAGAAGATTTTCGACGTTAGTTCATACCGAGAAAAATAATTATTTTGCTATGCTTCGTTCATGAGGTTTATTTTAGGTGTGGATGAAGCGGGGCGCGGGCCTCTCGCTGGACCCGTTTCCGTCGGAGTGGTTGCGGTCCCCGAGGGGTTCGATGTGGCAACGGAGTTCCTAGGGGTCACTGACTCAAAGAAGCTCTCTGAAAAGAAGCGAGAAAAGTTTTTTGAAATGCTCGAAGCCCGGACTGCTCGTGGTGACGTGCGTTTTGTCGTTGAATTTGAAAGTGCCGAAACGATTGATAGGGAAGGCATTGTGCCCGCGGTGCGCCGCGCGCTTGCGCGCGGCGTGAATGCTCTCGCTCCTGATGCGGCACTTGTAATGGTGAAGCTTGATGGCTCGCTTCGAGCGCCAGCGGAATATGCGCAAGAGACGATTGTGCATGGCGATGCGCTCGTTCCGGTCATATCGCTGGCGTCTATTGCCGCAAAAGTCAGTCGTGACCGCTTGATGCTGGAGTTGGCAAAACAGTATCCGGATTATGGTTTCGAAAAGCACAAAGGCTATGGCACGAAAGCGCACTATGACATGCTCGAAAAGCATGGCCCTTCCATCATTCATCGTCGTTCGTTTTTATAAAACAGCTCCAAGTCCAAGGAATACGCTGTATTTTTAAGAGACTTCCATTTTTGCGTAGTGCGTGGTAACGTATTTCTCATGTCAATCCGAATGCGCCATACCCGGGGTCATACCGGTAACCGCCGATCGCATCACGCGCTCGAGGGTATTAACGTTATCAAGGATAAGGAGAGCGGCGCTCTCCGTCTCCCACATCGCCTCGATGAGACGACGGGTATGTATCGCGGTAAGCAGGTCGCGGCTCCTCGCGCACCGAAAGTACGTGCATCGAAAGTAAAAGGTCCTTCAGTAGAACCTACTGGTGAGCACACACATGATCATGAGCACTCAGAGCATGTCCATGCCAATGCAGAGGCTAAGGGATCGAAAGGAGTTTCTGGAAAGGTTGCAACAGGCGGCCGCCCGAAGGCTCGAAGCGGAATGGGTGGAGGTGCATAAGAAACCTGTTTCGGGAAACAGGTTTCTTTCTGCCGGCGCGCGTTCGTGAAAGAGAAATCAGAATCTCTCTTTCAACTCTCTTGCTGGGCAGTAATTTTTAGAGATGTGCGATGTTCCATCGCGGTAGCTAGTACACAGTTGTAAACGGCCGCGCACTTGCGCGGCCGTTTCTGTTTGCTACGCTACGCATACGTTCTTTCCATGGCCAATCGACATTTAGCACGCTCTGTAGTCCTGCAAACGCTCTTTGAGTGGGATACGACACACGCATCTGATAAGGAAGCTGAGTCGGTCCTCTTGCGCAATGCAGTCGAATTTGGAGGAGATGATGTCGATAAGTCGTTCATGGAACAACTCCTCGCGGGAGTTCTTGCTAAGAAAGAAGACATTGATTTGGTCATAGGGAAAGCCGCCCCTGAGTGGCCGCTTGATCGCATTGCGCCACTCGACCGCAACATCTTGCGGCTCGGTCTCTACGAACTTCTTTTCTCGGATCGCTCTCAGGTGCCGGCAAAGGTTGCAATCAATGAAGCAATCGAACTTGCAAAGACGTTCAGTGGCGACTCTTCAGGCCGCTTCGTAAACGGCGTGTTGGGTGCTGTGTATAAGGAGCTTGGCGAGCCTGGGAAAGATGAAAAAGGTAATAAGAAGCTCAAGCGCGAAGAACTTCCGCTCGAAAAGCTTGGTGGCGCGATCGTATACGCGCATCACAATGGTCAGTACTATCTTGCGCTCGTGCATGATGTGTTCGGCCGGTGGACGCTCTCGAAGGGTCATATAGAGCAAGACGCATCTCCAGAAGAGGGTGTCACGCGTGTCATCAAAGAGGAACTTGGACTTACCGCAAAAGTGGGGAATCAGATCGGGGAGAATGAATACGTTGCTTCCCATCCGGAAAAAGGGAAGGTGCGCAAGCATGTATGGTTCTTCCTAGCATCATCCGAGTTCGAGCCACTCGTCCTGAAGAAGAGTGGCGGTCTCGATGATGCCAAGTGGTTCCGTCTCCAGGACATCATTGACCTGAATTTCTACGATGATATGCTCCCCATCGTTACGGCAGCAGTCCAAAGACTTCTCGACCATACGCATACCCATGCCTGATTTTTCATCATTTGCACAACAACTCGGTACTTCATTTAATAACATTCACCTTCTGGCCGAAGCGCTGACGCACCGCTCATACTTAAACGAGCATCGCGAATATGCGGGCAATCACAATGAGCGTCTCGAGTTCCTCGGCGATGCCGTCCTCGAGCTTGCCGTGACCGACTTTCTATACAAGAAGTATCCGGCGACCCCAGAAGGTGAGCTCACGAGCTATCGTGCTGCGCTCGTAAACACGGTGTCTCTTGCTACTGTCGCTCAGACGCTCGGTATCGATGAATTCCTGCTCCTTTCAAAAGGCGAAGCGAGGGATACTGGTCGTGCCCGGGAAGTGATACGCGCGGATGCCTTCGAGGCAATCATCGGTGCGATATATCTCGATTTGGGGTATGCGCGCGCGGAAGAATTTATCGCGAAGCATTTGTATAAGAAGATAGACGAAGTCATCGCGAAGCGCTCGTATCAGGACTCGAAGAGTCGTTTCCAGGAGGTAACGCAGGAGAAAAAGGGAATCACTCCGATGTACATGACATTGTCAGAAGTCGGTCCAGACCATAGCAAGCGTTTTACGGTGGGTGTCTTTGTGGGTGAAGAAGAGGTTGCGCGAGGGGAGGGGCAGAGTAAGCAAGAAGCTGAGCAAGCTGCAGCGCAGGCGGCTCTTGACAAAAAGTCAAAATAAGCACACGGTAGTTCAGGAATCGAGCGCTTGATATCTATTACCGAGGAGGTCGAGGTGACTAAACCATTAGTGGCATCTTGGGTAGCATTGCTGTATGCCATCGGTTTCTTGTGCGTTGTGTATTCTCTAGGTCAGAATGTGCTCCCGACCTGTTTTTATGGCGGACTTGGGGTGGGGTTGAGCGGTACTCTACTAGGGGTCTTTTTTGAAGATAGTTTTGGCGTCTCTGTGAAGGCCGCTCGCTTGACGCTTCAAAACATTGCTTTTGTCTCCATTGTGTTCGGCATTGTGTTCGGCCTGATTATGTACATCGCACCTGCAATTTTTCAGTAAGTAAGTATGTTCGCACAACGCCTTCCTTCGGGAAGGCGTCTTGTTTTGATACAATGAGGCGAAATGTTGAAGCGGTTGGAGATCGTCGGATTCAAGTCATTTGCCAAGAAGACGGTCTTGGACTTTTTGAGTGCGACCACCGCGATTGTTGGGCCGAACGGTTCGGGAAAGAGTAATGTGGCAGAGGCGTTCCGCTTCGCACTCGGCGAGCAGTCGATGAAGAGTATGCGCGGGCGGCGCACAGAAGACCTCATCTTCAATGGCTCGCACTCGGCGCCGCGCGCTAATCGCGCGGCGGTTGCCATTGCTTTTGATAACAGACCGAAGGGCGATCAGCGCCCGTTCAAGATAGATTTCGATGAAGTAGTCATTGAGCGTGCGGTGCTGCGGGACGGGACGAGTGAGTACTCGATCAATGGTTCAAAGGTGCGTTTGCGTGATATTGAAGAACTCCTTGCGGGTGCAAATATCGGCGAGACAGGGCACCATATTATTTCTCAAGGAGAGGCGGACCGCATATTGATCGCGTCTCCGCGCGATCGCCGCGCGATGCTCGAAGATGCGCTCGGGCTCAAGATATATGAATTCAAGAAACAAGAAGCTCAAAAGAAGCTCGTAAGAACCGAGGAAAATATCGCACAGGTGAACTCTCTTCGAAGGGAGCTTGCACCGCACCTACGTTTCCTTGAGAGCCAAGTAAAGAAGCTTGAGCGGGCAGATGAGCTACGCAAAGAGCTTACGTCGCTTGCCCAGACATACTTTGCTATCGAAGATGCATACCTGTCAGAAGAAAAAACGAAAGCAGCAGAAGGAAAGCGGGATTCAGCAGAACGTCTTGCGGTGACCAGCGCAGAGCTTGCAAGTATCGAAGAACAAGCAACGACAGATGGGGCAGGAGTGAAGCATTTTGAGCTTGTGCGACAGACCGAGCGCGAGATTGAGCGCATAAACGGTGAGCGCGGTACGCTCGCGCGCAGCATCGGTCGCGTTGAAGGTGCTCTCGCGGCAGCCACCGATCGCAGTGTTCGGGTCGCGCAGGAGTCATACGTAAAAGTGCCGAGAGAGGGCCTCTCTGGACTTGTGAAAGAAGTAGAGAAACAAGCTGCTGAAGCGACGACTCCCGAAGCAGTGCTTGCGGCGTTTACAGCGATTCGCCAAGTGATCGTCGCATTTGTGAATAGGTATGTGGTCTCAGCAGAAGACACGCGGTCTGAAGAGGACCATGCTATGCAGGTGCTTCAGAACGAGCGTGCAGAATTACTTGCGAAGGACGCGGCATTGTCTGGGGAGCTCGAGCAGGCGAAGGCTGGGCTCGCAATGCATCGCGAGGCTTTAACGGCTCATGATGAGACTGGGCGTGATTTACGCCGCCGCATTCTCGACCTTGCACAGGCAAAGGCGCATGCGGAGGGTATGGTCGCGAAGGGTGAATCGCGTGAGCATGAGCTGATGCTCCTTTCTGAGGTGCTCGAGCGTGAGAAAGCAGAGATCATGGTGCTCGTGGGTGTCGTGGCGGTGTCATACGAACCGCTCCCGCAGACGGACGGAACAGTACATGATCGCCCTGCGCAGGAGGTACGCAAGCGCACGCTCGAGCGCACCAAGATTCGTCTTGAAGAGGCGGGTGGTACGGGCGAAGACATCCGACAGGAGCACAAGGAGGTATCTGAGCGCGAAGCGTTTCTTGCAACCGAGCTTGAAGATTTGGCGAGATCAGCGGAGGGGTTGCGCGCACTTATTGGGGATTTGGATACGGAGCTCGCAAAACATTTTTCAGAAGGTCTCGCAAAAGTGAATGCGTCGTTCGGAGAATATTTCGCGCTTATGTTTGGCGGCGGCAATGCACGGCTTGTGATTGAAGAGCTTGAAGCTCCTGAGGAAGGAGAAATGTCTGAATCTGAGGAGGAGAGTGAGAAATCGAAAGAGAGGTCGGGTATTGAGATTTCTGTCAGCTTGCCGAAGAAAAAAGTGCGTTCCCTCATGCAGCTTTCAGGTGGCGAGCGTGCGCTTACCTCGATCGCGCTTATATTTGCGATGAGCCAAGTGAACCCGCCGCCATTTCTTATTCTTGATGAGACCGATGCGGCCCTCGATGAAGCCAATAGCCGTCGCTATGGCGACATGATTGAAAACCTCGCGAAGCGCTCGCAGCTTATTGTCATTACGCACAATCGCGAAACAATGAGCCGCGCGAGCACGCTCTATGGCGTCACTATGGGCGGTGATGGTGTTTCTAAACTTCTCTCAGTAAAATTCGACGAAGCGGTTGCAGTTGCAAAATAGTAGTCGCTCCTGCATAGTCAGTGCGGAAAACTAAAAAAGGGTGTGATATGCGTTTAGTCCAATTCCGATTGGAGAAAGGAGTTAGTTATGTTGCATTGGTTCTCTTGGTTCCTTTTGCGTATGCGTGGCCCTTCACTACATAAAGGATCCTTAGTGCGTCTTGAAAATCCGGAATCTGAGTCGACGCACAGTTATTGCCTGCATATCCATCGTTTTTGGACAGAGAGATCAGGTGAGAGAAAGGGGTGGAAACAGGGTTGGCGTTGGGTATGTGTTGGGGATCTCTTTAAAATTAAGGGAAGTGGTATACAACTGGATGTGTCGAACGCGGCATATCCCGAGGATTGCCTTGAGGGACGCGTTATCAATACATCATTTTAGAATGCATCGCGGCAAGGTACACACCTTGCCGCGCATCTTTTTATAGGGGTGTGGTAGTATTCATACATGTTTGAACGACTATGGAATGCACCTAAAGTTAAACTTGCTCCGACCGAGGAAGAGTTGAGAGCGAAGGTGAAAGAAGGCTCGACTCACTCCCCAGAAGAAATAGCTGCTGATAGTGCAGCGCACTTAGACGCGTTGCAGCACCAGCCAGCAATTACGCTAACTTCTGAAGAAGCAAAAGCGCACGAAGAAACACAGCGTTTAAAGGATTTACAAAACGGAGCGCAATAAAACACAAAGCCCGGCATATGCCGGGCTTTGTGTTTTATGTTGGTACGAAATCGAGCTCTTTTTCGGCGATGCGTGCTGCGAGAAGCTTCACTTTAATTGGGTCGCCGAGGCGGTACGCCTTCTTGGTGCGGCGGCCGACGAGTTGGTAATGCTTCTCATCATGTTCAAAATAATCGTCGCCGATATCTTTGATGCGGATCATGCCGTCGGCGTGCGTTGTTTGTTCTTCCACGTAGAGACCGCGATCAGTGACGCCTGAAATAACCGCATCAAATACTTCGCCGATGCGGCCAGCGAGAAATTCTACTTGCTTCATCTTGATAGAGTCACGCTCGGCGGTAGCAGCGGACACCTCGCGTTCAGAGGCGTGGAGCGCAAGTTTATCGAACGCTTGCATTTCTGCTGGAGTGATCGGGTCGCCTCCTGCATGTGCCTTTACTAGGCGATGAATGATGAGGTCGGGGTAACGGCGGATTGGGGAGGTGAAGTGTGTGTAGAAATCGAAGGCGAGACCGAAGTGGCCGATATTACGCGTCGCGTAGACCGCTTTGCTCATGGAGCGCAGTGCAGCCGTTTTTACTAAATATTCTTCCGGTTTTCCTTTCACCGACTCGAGGAGCTTGTTCAGTTCTGTGCCGGTCACATTTCCGGCGCCTGACGTTTGTAGGTGGTAGCCCATGATGCGCAGAAGGTTTGCCAGATTTTCGATACGGTCGGTATCTGGTGCATCGTGGATGCGGTAGAGCGAGTAGAAGTGCGGCCCTCCATTTTTGGTGAGATGGGCGAGATGTTTTGCAACAGCTTCGTTTGCAAGAAGCATGAAGTCTTCGATGAGAAGATTTGTCGCTTTGCGTTCTTTCAGGCGAATGGCTATTGGTTTACCCTCGGCATCGAGCTCAACTTTTACTTCGGCGGTATCAAATTCGATGGCGCCCTTCGCCTGGCGGCGCGCACGAATCTTCTTCGAGAGCTCAAGAAGCATTGAAAGTTCTTCGTGCAGGGTGCCTTCTCCGGCATCGAGCACTTCCTGTGCGTTTTCATAGGTAAAGCGTTTGTCGGAGTGAATGACGGTCTCGCCAAACCAGGCGTCTTTGATGTTTGCGTCACTGTCGAGCTTGAAGACGGCAGAGACTGCAAGCCTGTCTTCATTTGGTTTGAGCGAACAGAGGTCATTCGAGAGTACTTCCGGGAGCATAGGGATCGTGCGGTCGACGAGGTATACGCTTGTTGCGCGCTCGATCGCTTCTTTATCGAGATTCGTGCCTGGCTTCACGAAGAAAGAGACGTCGGCAATGTGTACGCCGACCTCGATCAGGCCGTCCTCAAGTTTTCGCACGGAAAGAGCGTCGTCGAAATCTTTCGCATCAAACGGGTCGATGGTGCAGGTTGGTACATTTCTGAAATCGCGGCGTTTCGGGGCAGTTGCTTCTGCAGCAAGAATTGCGCGACCCTCTTTCTCAAGGCGTTCAGCATCAGCGACGACGCCAGGAGGGAAGTCGCTTGAGAATCCCTGTCCGAGTGCAAGCGCACGCATTTCGGTCTCGTGTACGCCCGCCTTACCGATGATCTCTTCGACAACGCCCCAAGGGTAGGGTGCCTTGTCTTCCCATCCTTGCATGCGCACGAGTACTTTGAATCCAAACTCTGCACCTTTCGTGTCGCGCACCTCGATAGGCACGTGCATTTTCTTGAGGTCAGGAGCGAGAAGTGTCTTGCCAGCTTCTTCTACAAAAGAGCCCACGAAAGTCTCTCGGGCGCGGGAGACTATCTCGACGACTTTTCCGGCCTCGCGGGGAGGCATGCGGCCTATAGGGTCACGATAGCTGCCAATCGGGGCCACTTTGACGATGTCGCCGGAGAGGGCGTGGTTGGCATGTTCCGGCGGGATTATGAGGTCTTCTTTATCCTCTCCGATTGAGAAAAAGCCGATGCCCTTTCGGGTCATCGTTATAGGTCCTTCGTAGAGAGTATCTGCCGACATTTCCTGTACTCTAGCAATATTAATCGGCTTCTGCTATAGTCGTTTTCATGTTGATGATTCGTTTTCAGCGCATCGGCCGGACCAATGATCCGGCGTTCCGCATTGTCGTATTGGAAAAGGAGCGTGCTGCAAAGGCAGGTAACATCGTCGAGCAGCTTGGCACCTATAACCCTCGCAGTAAGGCTATTACGTTGAACGAGCAGGGCGTAAAGGACTGGATCGCTAAGGGCGCCCAGCCGACAGATTCCATCCGCAACCTCTTCATTACGAAGGGCATCATTGCGGGTAAGAAGGTAAACGTCCTTCCAAAGAAGACCCCTCAGAAGAAGGAAGGTGCAGAGGCAGCAGCTCCGGCTGCAGAAGCGGCTCCTGCCGCATAACCCCGTCCGCCGGTAGGCGGCGATGCTAATATACCCCTCTATGGAACCAGATCAGGCTTTTCTCGAATATGCAGTGAAAGCGCTCGCTATCCATCCCGAGTCGGTTGAGACGACCCGTACTATCGACCAGATGGGCGTGCTTCTTACGCTCACCGTGCATCCTGAAGATATGGGAAAGATTATCGGCAAAAGCGGCAAGACCGCTGAGGCGCTGCGCATTCTTCTGCGCGTCATCGGCATGAAGGGAAATGCTCGCGTAAATCTCAAGATCAATGAGCCGGTCGGCGGCAAGCGCCTTCCGCTCCAGGAAGTGCACGGGACGAAGACCGTCGATCAGGTCGTTGAGGAACTTTAAAACAAGAGAATTCAACATTCAACCAGCGTTTCGCGGACTGCATTAAGCGAACTGTCTGAATGTTAAATTCTTTGTTACTAGCATGAAATTTCATCTCATTACACTTTTTCAGGAGGCTTGTGATGCGTATCTTTCAGCATCGATCATTGGTCGTGCCCGTAAAGAGGAGAAAATGTCAGTGCAATATCAAAATCCCCGTGATTTCGTAGAAAATAAGTGGGGCAAGGTAGACGAGCGTCCGTATGGCGGCGGTCCGGGCATGGTGATGCAGGCGATGCCGGTCGTGAAGGCTGTGGAAAAAGCTTTGAAAGGAAAGAAGGGAAAGAAAGTGATTATTTGGTTCTCACCGAGCGGGAAGCAATTTACAAATAAGGATGCCGATGCGCTTCTAAAGTACAGCGATGTCGTGCTCGTGTGTGGCCGCTACGAAGGCATCGACGAGCGAGCCAAGAAAATCCTAAAGACGCTTGCTCCGATAAAGGAGTTTGCGGTGGGTGAGGCGGTGTATACCGGCGGAGAAGTTCCCGCGCTCGCCATTGTCGATGCTATTACGCGCCGTATTCCGGGCGTACTCGGTAAAGACGCTTCAGTCGAGGAGCGACGCATCGCCTCAAGTGCTGTCTACACGCGTCCCGAAACTATTTTATACAAAAAGAAGAAGTATCGCGTGCCGAAAGTTCTGCAGACCGGGCATCATGCAGATATCGATGCGTGGCGAGAGAAAAACAGGTGATTTTTAGGAATCCCCATTGACGCTGCAAAGGTTGGCGTGTAATTAATTTACGAGGAAGTTCTTTATGTTCTTCAGACATACCATCACCAAATCTTCACAAAGGAGTGTGACATGCTTGTTGCGATCGACCTTTCCGTTTTTACGGGAATTGAGCATTTCCAGTTAGGAGACACGCTGGAAATGCGGACGAGGCACTGTTTTTCCGATGAAGTGAAATATCCCTGTCGTAGCAAGGAGATCGATTACTGGTTGCCGGGCTTACAGCCACGCATGGAGCCATGCACGGTTACGAGAATCATCATCGGCTCCCAAAGAATCAGATTCAGAGATTTGGTTGCCATGATTCTTGGCGCGCCCGTCGAAAAAACAATTGCTCATTTCGCTGACGAGCTCATTGCTCGCAAGCATTTTGTGAGTCTCCCTCAGATGGAATTACTGACTGTTTCAGGCGGAAAGCCTCGGCAAGAGCACTATGCTTTTATGGTGGATAAGAATAACCATATTTCTTTGGTACGTGTGTACCAAAGGTCGGACGAGTCTTTCGGGGTAAATCTGGCCCGGGCTCACTATGCTGAGCCAGGTGATTTCCTCTATGTCAGAAACTTGGACGAAACGAGATTTCCGAAGTCATTTTAGGAATTTTGAGTGTGGAACCCCCTTCGC
>Ga0208375_1002658_pt1 | contig 16356 bp, 12 predicted proteins | sample RifOxyD1_FD_184038 | JGI IMG/M metagenome (GOLD analysis project Ga0208375, IMG submission 184038) | Soil microbial communities from Rifle, Colorado - Rifle Oxygen_injection D1 (SPAdes) | ecosystem: Environmental > Terrestrial > Deep subsurface > Rock core/Sediment | place: Rifle, Colorado... | reverse complement strand
ACCTGTCACTTTTTGTTTTTCGCTCTCGATACCTTCGTTGCCGTTCCTTATGGGTAGGGTCTTCATCGGAAACGTACTGCCGATCATCCCACCCATTTGGTTCCCAATTTTCGTTGATTAGGGTTGCCTCGATCAGGCTTTTTTTGATTTTTTCCAATTTCTTGGGGCTCACCCTCAGAGCGCATCCGATGATGTTTTCCAGAGTTTTTCCTGAAAATTTTTCCAAATCCCCATTTTTTTTCAAACAAAGCACCATCAGATGATGCCTCTGGGTCTCAAAATCCAAGGACTGAATCTTCGGGTCAAAGGCCCACTCTACATAGAGCCGAAACCATGTTTCCTTTGCCATTTACAGTCCTCGGATCGTCTGATCGACTTGGGCCTCAAGCTCCTGCACTTCCTTCAAGGTGGGGGCTTTCTTGACCCGTACAAAGGCAGCGGCGCAATCCTGCTTTTTGGTCCCACCAGGGATCCCGTTGATCTTTTCCCTGATCCTGGCCATCGACTCATTGAGGGCTTGGGCAAGAGATTCTGCGTCCAGAGCATCCTCAAGGGTTTGCCCAGAGGGGTTGGCAGAAGACCGGCTGTCTAGGAAGTATTGGAGAGAGTCCAGAAGGTCCTCATACCCGGCGACCTGGGAGAGGACCTGGACAATCTCGGCCACAATCGGTCTCAGCTCTTGCATCGGCCTGGAGTCGTACTCGCCATTCAGGATGGCGTAGGCGTAGGCCGCTTTCTCTTCCATTTGGTCCTGGGTTGGGCCTTGGGTCTTTTGGAGCGGCGGGAATCCCTTCCCGGTCATCAGATCAAAATCCTCGGGCATGGGTTCTGCGTCCTCTTCGTCCCCATCCTGGTAGAAGGTGGGGTACTCGGGCAGCGGGGGCTCCTCGGCCACGGTGGCGTTCCCGGCCAAAACCGCCGGATGTTGGTCCAAAACTGGCTCCGACTGTACCTCCTTTTGTGGCTCTGCCTTGGGCTTTCTGAGGGACTCGATCAGGGGAGCCAGATCACCGCCTTTGGAGGCAATCTCCCTGGCCTGGACCACTGCCTTCAAGAGGGTGTCCACCCTCCGGCGGTTCAGGTCCTCTTCGGTCAGGCCCAGCTGGAAAAGCTCTTCTTTGAGCTGGAAATGGCTCATGTGCGCCGGATCAGGGAGGGCTAGGGGCTTGACTTCCTCCTCTTGGGGCTCTTTGGTGGGGACATTCTGGGCGAAAAACTCCCGGTTCAGTTCTTCGACCGAAGCCTTTGCGGTAGAGGTGGCTTGGTTGACCTCCAGCGTCACATCCTTCTCTGCCTGGACGATCTCCTGGGCCTCGTACTGGTCATAGACTCCGGTCAGGACATCGGGAAAAGCGTCTCGGAGGGCGAAGGCCCTGGCTCTCATCTCCATCATGCGGATCGGGTCCACTTTCCAAGGGCTGAACCGCTCGCTCTTCCAGTTGGGGTTTGCGGCCAAGGTCTGGACCGTATAGACCCGCTCAATCGGCTTGCGGCCTTTGCGCTTGACGGTACAGCTCACCCAGGTGGGCAGGCTGAACCCTTTGAGCTCAACCTTTTCTTCGGCGTGTTTGATCTCCCAATCCTCAAAGTCCCGGTGCTTCATGGCCAAGGCCAGCATCATGTCGCCATAAACAGAGCACTTGCCGTTGACTACGGATATGTTCTGGGGGGCCTGGGTGGGCTTGATCCCTAGCTCCCGACCAAACTGGATGGCCACAAACACCGCCTCCGGCTTGCCAAGGTAGGAGGTAGGCACCGCCCCCGAAGCGGCCATGACCCCGGCCAGTTGCAGGTCGAGGGCAATCAGCCGGAACTCCTCTGGCAGGTCCGGTCCAAAGGTCTGGACGCAATGTAGCAGGCCCTCTGGGGTTCCCAGTTGGGGTAGGGTATAGGCTTGGTTCATCTTTATCCCTTTTACTCTTGGCCAAAAACGGCCTTGGTTTCGTTGGTCAGGCTCCACCAGGGGGCAGAGACCTCTTGGAAGCCCACCGGGTTGATCCCCTTGTGGACGGTCTTGGGGTTGGCGTAGTAGTGGGCGATCTGATCCAGGGCGTACCGGACCCGGATCTCGCCGTCATATTGGGTGGCCTTGTCCATCGTGTAGAGAGCCACATCGTGGGGGGCTTCATTCCCGATCACCAAAAAGGCAAACTGGTTGATTTTGATCCCGGCCAGCTTGCAGACATAGGCGTACCAAGCGGCGGAAAAATGGTAGCCCCACTTGGAGACCTCCCGACCAAACTCCCCAGGATAGGGGTTGGCACTGGTTTTGAGATCCACAATCAAGCCCCGCCGGACCTCCAAAAAGTCCGGGCGACACTTGAGCTTGAGGCCCGTTTCCGGGCAGGTGGCCACAATGGAGCTTTCGGCCATTCCGCCCCTCAGCAACCGCCGGATGCCATCACCGGGGTAGGTCTTGACCGACTGCATCATCGCTTGCAGCTTCGACCATTCGGAGGGGGCCAGGAAGATCATCCCACGGGAGTCAGCGGCGGTTTCCAGGGCCTCTATATGGGCCGACAGGTCGGCGACCTTGGGCTCTTCCGGCTTCTCAAAGAGGGGGTTCCCTTCCTTGTCCAGCTTGGGATTGCCCTCTTTGTCCAACTTGGGAACAGGGGCTTTGGGGTTCAGGCATTCGGGCCGGGGGATGCCGGGGATTGACTGCTCGTAGAACTCGATCAGAGCCCGTTTGTAGTCATTGGACTGCTTGGCCCCCTGCACATCCCGGAGCCGCACCCTCTTCTCGAAGACCTTGGGCTGCGAAACCGCCAGGTGCAGAGCCGACCCAAGGTCCAGGCTCCTGGTCTTGGTCCCGGAGTCCAAGAGGTATTGGGAGAGGGTCCCCTCTTGGTCCGTCTTCTTGGCCATTGAACTGGAGATGCCAGAGTCGGCATTGACGCTCAAGTCTCCGGTCTGGTGGTAATGCCTCTCAGGCACCTCCAGGTAGATGCCCGGCTTCGGGTTCCCAGGAGTCCAGGAGTGAGGGGGGAGCAGTTGTAGGCTCATGCCTCCCTCCTGGGTGCCACCTTGACGGAAAAGGACCGATCACCCTTGCGCCAGATGCCGACCAGGACCAGGGTTGGTTTTTTCGATTGACTGACTTTTTGCGGTTGGCTCATATTTGTCTCGCTCAATGGCTTGTTGAGTTCTGGCCCCTGGTGATGTTCGCCGCACACCAGGGGCTTTTTTAGACTTCATTCTTGATTCCTGTTTTGCGGTTGGCTGATCTGCCTAGGTCGGCTCCGCTCCTGCTTTGGCTGCCCAGAGAGCAGCTTCGAAAGCACCCTCTCCAGCGCCTCCTTGTTCTTTGGTTTCGCAAAGTCCTTCCTGATTGCTTCCAGGGCTCTGGCTTGATCCTGTTTGATCTCCGCCACTTCCGCCTTGCGCTTGGCCAGCGTCTCCACCAACGGCAGAGCATCCACCAAAGCCTCAAGGGCATTGGTGAGGCGCTTGGCGGTCTCTTCGGTCAGGGCGGACATCTTGCTTCTCAGCCCAGCAAATGGGCATACCGGCTTTCTGGGTAGCCTTGTGCTCGAAGCCACTCAATCACCGACTGCTTGTCAAATCGATAGCTTTCACAGTGGTCAGGGCTCTTGGGAAGGGCAGCTGGGTACGATCCACTCTTCCGGCGGATGCGAGCCGCCAGAGTTTGCGCCTGCACCCCCATGATGGCCGCTACTTCGGCAATCCCAATGATGCCAAGGCTTGGCAGGTTGATCTTTCGGTTCATCTTGCTGTAATCCTTGTAACGGGTGTATGCTAGCCTTCTGTTAGATGAAAAATAGCATATTGCGAGACGACTACAACTAGTATTTTGCTGCCATGGCAAAAAACTCAGCTCCGTATTGATATGACAGGGAAAGACGAAAATCTAGCCAGCCGCCTGAAGGGAGTCCGACTTCTAGTTGGGCTTTCGAAAGATGACTTTTCCACGACACTTGGTTGGCCCGTTAGCCGAGTTCGAAATCTGGAAAGTGGCCACTTGAACAGGTTGGACCCAACCCAAGTTGAGCAGCTTGAACAGGTAGTGCTTACACTAGTTGGCAAGAGGATCAACAAAGGATGGCTTCTTTCTGGTGAGGGAGAGATGTTCTTGAGTGGTCCCGTTGACCCTAAACAAGAAACTCTGATCCAAGCCACCTTCTACGAAGACGTTCGGGCCAGCGCCGGACCAGGGAGATACGGACTGGACCATCCTGAGACCCAGGAGTTGGGATTTGCCCCTTCGCTCTTGAACTTGGCTGGGATCACCGCCCCGAAAAACGGCTTGATGCTGATTCGGGTCGAGGGCCATTCGATGGAGCCCACCCTGGTCTCGGGAGACCTAGCCCTGGTGGAAAAGTTCAATGGTAGGGTCGATGAAGGGGCGACCTATGTTTTGAGGTATGGAGACGACATCCTGGTCAAGCAACTCCAACCGCTCAAATCGGAGGGGGCCTTGCGGTTGATCAGCGTCAACCAAGCCTACAAGACCCAGGAGATCACCGGACCTGATCTTGAGCAGGTGGAGATCATAGGGAAGGTGACAGGGAAGATCGGGAGAGTTTAGGGTTAAGACCGACCAGTCCCCGAATTGAAGAAAACTGCCGGTTTTACCGCCCTCGTTGTCATTGTACCCCTTAGTTCCCTGCCAAAACTTTTTGGCTCCTTTTAAAAAGTCCAGCCGGTTGCCCCCCTCGCATCCAAAGCCCCGCATTCACAAATCCAGAACCCTTTCAGTCCTTTCCCCAAAAAAGCAGGATGATTTTTCTTGCCATTCAAGGGGGGGGGGGGGGATAATGCGTGCTGTCCTAGCCTGACCCAATAAACGGCTTGCCCCAGAGTGCTTGCCGGGGGGATAGGCTTTCAGGAGGCGAGAAATTTTTTAAATTCAGGTTGAGCAAAGATGAAGCACAAGGTTCGGTTTCTCGGTTTTCAAAGCATCAAACCCAGTCGCCTGATCCAAAGGCTGGTTCTCAGCCTTTTGCTGGCCTCGTTCCTGGCCCCTCCCAGCTTTGCAGACTCCATGCAGGACTCCTTGGAAGAGGCGGCCTCCATCCTGGCGGATTCCAAACTGACCCTACACAAGGACCGTTTCATCCTCATTGAAGTGGTCAACCTGCATTCCAAAAAACGGGACCAAACCGCCAAAGCGATTGAGACCCAGCTTTACCAGTCGCTAGGAAAGGTCTTCAAAGACTTTAAACTGTTATTCCTCGAAGACAGCCTGGCGGGGGTCAATCTGCACCAAGCCCTCTTTATCCACGGGACCTATGAGCCAAAAGGCAAGTTGGTAGCCGCTACCTTTACCGTTGTGATCGGGATGCGGGGGGATGTGGTGGGGCAAGCCCAGGTGACTTTTGATGCCCCCAAGGTGGTCCAAGAGGCCTTGGTGGCGGTCTTGGACCTGGAGGCCCCGGAGTTAACCGCCAGCCAACGCCAGGGCTACAGCGACCTTTTTCGCAGCCGCTTGCAGGAAAGCAAAAAGATGAAGCTGGCCAGCAGCGCAGAGGTAGCCAAGATGAGCCCCGATGCCATCCAAGAGACTTACAACTGTACCCGTGACGAATGCGCCACGATCATCGGCGAGCAGTTGGGGGTGGACCGGGTGATCAGCACCAGTCTGATTGCGATGGGCAAAGAGCGGCATATGCTCAGTGCCAAGATCATGGACATCAAAAACGGCTCCATCTTGAGTTCCAAAACCCTGGAACACACGGGTGACTTGGGCGATTTGGGAACTTCCCTCAGGACTCTTGCCGACCAACTGGTGGGCCTTGGGGAGACTCAAGAGGGCACCCAGCCCCAGGTTGTTTCCGTAGATGAAACCGGTTCGGAGCCTTGGGTGTGGCATGGAGCAGCCTTGGGGACCTTAAGCCTCTCTTTGGCCTCTTCCAGCAGTGCCGTCAAAAAGTACGATAGCCTAGTAGCAGAGAACAACACCCTGGAAGCCCGGTATAAATTGGTTTCGACCCAAGTGGAGATGACCGCCTTGGAGGAACAGTTTGCCGCCAACAAAGCCAAGATGAAAACCCTACGGACCCAGTGGACCCAGTTTAATGCCCTGGCCCTTGGTGCTGGCCTTTGGGAAACCTACCTGCTGCTTTTTGGTGGTGAGGTAGAGGTGGCTTCGGCTCACCAACCAGGGTTGCATTTTGCCATGGAGTCCAGCCGAGCGTCTGAAGACTCTGCCCGCCTCTCTCTTTCTTACACTTGGTAGGGGTTTAGCCATGAAGCTACAGAGCATGACGCTAAAGAATGTTGTTGGGGCTGTTGGGGTCCTGTTGCTGTTTCTGCTGCTAGCCGGTTGCAAGAGCAAGGATTCCGGCGCTGAATCGGCCAGCTGGGAGAAGCGCAGTCTGCCCAGTGGGACCTCGGGTAGCATGATTGAACAGTTGGCAACGGACCTCAAAACGGCAGGGTATGCCGAAACCTTGATTGCCAATGTGGTGGACTATGCCAGCGCCCAGGTCAAGGCAGACGGAACCGAGAGTACCACCGACTACGGGCTGATGCTGGCCAGCATCCAGACCGGCTCGGCCAGTGCCTTGGGCCTCAGCAGCTCGGGCCTAAGCACCGATGACGAAAAAACCGCCGCCATCGGCACGGTCAGCGGTTCCTTGGCTGCTACCCTAAGCAGCTCCACCGCTTCGGCCAGCCAAAGCGGTCAGAGCCAAAGGTCCGTCTCCGGGGAAGCTTCCGCTCCCAATTACGCTTATTCGGTGACGGTAGATGCCAGCACCGACTACTCCAGCTACATGGAAACCCTGATGACCGCCGCCATCGGCACCATGGACGAGGCGGGGGTGAGCAACGTAGCGATCCAAGCCAACTCGGGGACCGTGGTGACCTCGGTGATGACCAAACTCTCAGGGACCACGGTCTCCTCCGAGTTCCTGGCCGCCGCAATGGGCGGTATCACCGCCGGGGCGATTGCGGGGGTTGACGATGGCGGGGTGGGTAGCAGTGATGCGGCCACCGTTTCGGAAACCTTGCTTTCCAGCGTAATGGGCAAGGTTTCTGCCTTTGGCTTCACCTCCACCCACCTGGAGAATGCGATGGAGAAGCTGGCCAGTAAGGCCGTCTCCGCCCTGGGCAAATCCGGGGTCTCTTCGGACTCGGCCAGCGCCGCCGCCCAGACCTTGATGCAAACAATGGTCACCAAGCTGACCACCGCCGGGGTGGCCTCGACCGACCTCTCCACGGTGATGCAAAAGGTCTCGGAACAGGGGGTGGCCAACCTGGCCAACGCCGGGGTCCCCTCTGCCGACCGGACCACGGCGGTGGAGAGCCTGGTCTCGGCGATCTCGGCCAAGGTGAAGGCCGCCGGGGTCAGTGATTCGGACCTCAGCACCGTCATGGCCGCCATCGCCCAAGGGGCGGTCTCGGGGACCGGGTCCTTGGGCTTCTCGGATGCCGACAAACAAACCGCCATCGCCAACGCCAGCTCCGGGGCCTTGGCGGGCCTCAAAACCGCCGGATATAGCACCACCCAGATCAGCAATGTCTCGGGCTCCGTGACCACCGGGGCGACCAAGGGGTTGACCCGTGCCGGGGTCAGCACCGCCGACCAATCCACCTTTGCCGCCAGGATTCAGACTGGGGCGGAGGCGGGGTTGAGCAAGGGGGGGCTTTCCGCCGCCGAGATCAGTGCCCTGTCTTCGACTTTGCAAACGGCAATCAACAGTGGACTGTCCACCATCGGCACCAGCACTTTGCCCGGCACCAGCACTAGCACCAACACGAGTTCTAGCACTACCAGCTCTACCTCCAGCTCCAAGGCGATCACCGCCTTCAGCTTCACCTCAGCGCTCAACAGCGGGGCGGGGATTGGTTCGGATGTAACAGGGGTAATTGGAACCACCGAGATCAAGTTGGCCTTGCCCGCTGGGGCCACTGTGACAGCCCTCAAGGCGACCTTCACCCAAACCGGGGCCACGGTTACGGTGGGGGGCCTTACCCAGACCAGCGGGACCACGGCCAACAACTTTACTAGCCCGGTCACCTACCGGGTCACCGCCGCCGATGGGACCACCAAGGATTATTCGATAACGATTATTACTCGAAACCCGGTCCCCGACACAGGCCAAACCACCTGTTGGGATGGAGCCGGGACTACGATCCCCTGCCCGGCGGCGAGTAACGCCCTAGCCCAAGACGGGAGCTACAACACGGCCAACCAACCGAGCTACACCGACAACGGGAACGGAACGGTGACTGACAATGTGACCGGGTTGGTCTGGCAGAAGGGCTCCTCCGGCACTTCTTATGCCTGGACTAATGCCCTAACCTACTGTTCCGGCAACGCCGCCTCTCTGGCCGGGACCGGCTGGCGCTTGCCAAACAAGACGGAACTCTCCTGGATCGTTAAAAACAAGGGGTCGGCTCCCCTCATCAGCCCGACCTTCACCGGGACTGTTTCCAACCACTATTGGTCGTCCGCAGCCAGTGCGTTGAATAGCGCCAACGCCTGGTATGTGCAATTCAGCGTTGGCGTTGTGAACAGCGTCAGCAAGACCAACAGCGGCGGCTATTTCCGTTGCGTCCGTGGGGTAGCGGTTCCCACTCAGGTTCCTTTTATAGACTATGGAAATCAGACAGTACATGATGTTTCTACAGGACTGGTGTGGGACCAGCGGGAGACGGCGACCATGACCTGGACCGACGCCTTGAGTTATTGCGAGGCCCTCAACCACGCAGGCCAGACCGATTGGCGGCTGCCCAACCGCAACGAGCTGGAGAGCCTAGTGGACAACACAAAAACCACGGCCCCCACGATCAACACCACCTATTTCCCCAGCGCTGGTTCCGGCTACTATTGGTCGTCCACGACCGATGCGTTGAGTAGCGCCCTCGCCTGGGATGTGGACTTCGGCCATGGCAATGTGAGCAGCAACTACCAGGCCAGCATCCTCTTTGTTCGTTGTGTCCGGTAAAGAGGGTGTTGGTGCTTTGGTTCTTTGACTATTCCGGGGCCTTAGGCCCCGGCTCCCCCAGGGGCGTAAGCCTCTGGCTGCCTCCCGCCGTGAAACGGGCTAGCTTTTTTCGATTTGCCTTTGCGAAGAAAAACCCCCATACTCTCCGCAGGAGGTGCGGAGTTTATGGCAAGCAGGTACATCCACGAACTGGAAGCTTGGCCCCACTTTCGGTGGGATCTGGACAGGGTGGGGCAGCGGCTCGCAGAAGTGAGGCACTGGCAGGGGCGGCTGATCGGGCGCATGGCGGCCCTGGGTTTTGGCTTGCGGGCCGAAGCGACCTTGCGGTCCTTGACTGAAGAGGTTCTCAGGTCCAACGAGATTGAAGGCCAGATGTTGGACCAAGAACAGGTCCGCTCCTCCCTGGCCCGGCGGCTGGGCATGGAGATTGGTGTCTTAAGGGCTCCCGACCGCCATGTGGAAGGGGTGGTCGAGATGCTTCTGGATGCCACCCAGAGGTTTGCAGCCCCCTTGACCGTCCAGCGGCTCTTTGATTGGCAAGCGGCCCTCTTTCCCACCGGGCGAAGCGGTATGACCCCAATCCGGGTTGGAGCTTGGCGGGACGATGGCAAGGGGCCAATGCAGGTGGTCTCTGGGCCTTTTGGCCGGGAAACGGTCCACTTTGAGGCCCCGGCGGCGGACCGGTTGGAGTCGGAGATGTTTGTCTTCCTCAAATGGTTCAACCAAGGCCCGCTCCTGGATGGGGTCTTAAAAGCGGCTATTGGCCACCTTTGGTTTGTCACCATCCACCCCTTTGACGATGGAAACGGGCGGGTCGCAAGGGCGCTCACGGACCTCTTGTTGGCCCGCTCGGAGGGCAGTCCGCAGAGGTTTTACAGTATGTCCTCCCAAATAGTCAAAGAGCGGAACGGCTACTACCAGATCTTGGAGTCCACCCAAAAGGGGGACTTGGAGATCACCAACTGGCTGTTGTGGTTTTTTGACTGCCTGGAGGGGGCCTTTGCGGGCATGGAGACTCTCCTGGCTTTGGTGTTGCGCAAAGCCGAATTCTGGAAAAGGTTTGAGACTGAGTCCTTCAACGACCGACAAAGAAAAGTTCTCAACCGCTTCCTAGACGGCTTTGAGGGCAAGCTCACCTCCTCCAAATGGGCCACCCTCGCTAAATGTTCCCAAGACACCGCCACCCGTGACCTGAATGACCTGCTACACCGAGGGGTTCTGAAGAAAGGCCCCGCCGGGGGGAGGAGCAGCAGCTACCAGTTGATTGAGGACGGGGATTAAAAAAGGGATGGATTCCCCTGCAAAAAACTTTGTTGCTGAGAAGGTTAAAGATGCCAAGAGCCAGAACAAATTGGTCCGTAGATGAAGAACGAGGCGTTCTGGTTGGGTTTTTTCACGAACTGAGAAAGCCCGGCCAGACCTGGACCCCTCGATACGACCTGTGCTCCACAGATGAGTTCGCCTTTAAGCAAACCTCCAGAGGGAAGGTACGGCGCTCTGAGAAGGAGCAGGCGGACCTAGTTGCCCGACTGAAAGCGGAAAAGCTCAAGGCCCTCTTGGCGGAAAGACCGCCAGTGGAAAATGTGAATCGGGGAAGGCCAATTAAGGAGCTTTTTCAGGAATGGTTGGATCAAGTTGGATCGGTTCGTTCGGTTGGGACTGTTCGGTCGTATGCTTGTACAGCATCGCTCTACCTACTGATCATTGGAGATCACCGAATCAAAGACCTTAGCTCAGGGCACCTCTCAAGATTTATGGGAGAGCTAGGGAAGCGAAAGGTCAAGCACGATGGAACGGTTCAGGAATATTCGCCAACTTCGGTTTACAAGCACGGGCGGCAACTTGGAACCTTCTTTGAGTGGGCAGTCAAAGAGGGGCACTTGGATCGAGTTCCTGAAATCGTGAAGCCCAGGCTGACCAAGAAAGAGTACCGGACCCTGCCAAACGGCGCAGTTGACCTGATCCAGAGTCGGCTGGAGTCTGATCTGTTGACTCCTCACAATTTGGTCCAGCAACATTCAAGAATCAATCGCCTTCGGGCTTGGGTCTTGATCCGCTACACTGGGCTTCGGGGCGGAGAGGTCAACTCGATGTTGCTGGAAAATATTGATCTTGAAGCTAGGGTAATCAAGCTCAGGGACAACCTGGAAACCGGATTCAAGATCAAAGGCAGAAAAGAACGAGCGTTACCAATCGTTCCGGCCTTGGTCGAGTTCTTGGAAAGAGATTTGAAGGAGCGAAAGCCGCAAGAACGATATTTTCTGGATAACGGGACAGGCCGACCTTACTTTTCCGATCTGAGCCCCTTGGCTCGTGGAATTTCGAAGATAATAAATGAGCTTGGGATCAAGGGAGTCAAACCGCTTCACGGTTTGAGGGGAACCGTTTTTACAGAACTGGCCCAGGCCGGGGTGGATACGGTGACAATCCAGAAGATCGCAGGGCACACCGAAATTGAAACCACTAGACGCTATATCAACGCCCAAACCATCGACATGGAGCAGGCCCTAAGAAAGCTGCCCAATCGGGGACGAATCGGGGATGTGGCTTTTGGAATATAATAATATCATTAATAACATACTTTTACATATTTCATCTAACGGCTTCCGGAGCCTCAGATTGTGGTTCGATTCCACATGGAGCTACCACCAAAACAGTGGGTTATAGAAAATAAGGGTCGAAAAACGCAGCGGGAATAAGCGGGAAAGCCCCCCAAGGGTCTGCATCGAAGCGGGAATCAAAATCACCCCTCAGCAGAGCGACCAGCCGTGAAGAAGCCCATAGGTAAAGGTCGTAAAGCCAAAGCCCTCCTGCCTGCCCCGACTCAAGGGGCTCACTATCGACCAAGCCCAGGGTCGGTACCCAGTCCCAAGCATTGACCTCAAGCAGGAAAAACAGGTGATCCCGGTCCTTTAGGGATTGACCCCTTCGAGGCTAGCTCCAAGGTCACAATCTACCAAAAGCTCTGTCTGATCTACCGGCACCAGGACCGCATCCTGGAGGAAAGGCACGCCAAGGACTTTGGGGCCACCCAAGTCCACCGCCTACCAGGACTTCAGAGTTGTTGATGCCGTGGTTCGGTTCGGAGAAGACCTCCTGACCGCAGAACGGATTGGAAACCTTGTCAAAAAACTCAAAGAACTGATAGAATCCCAGGTAAAAAACAGCAAGAGCCCCTAGCCTTGAGGTTGGAACGGGATGTTGCCATATCCGAGATCCCCGAGGCCAGGAAGGCGCTGCTGGCCTACATCCGGAAATTCACTTAGGATGAGATTGAAAGGATGAGGGAGCGGACTAAGGAAATCAAGGCGGGCAGAAGGAGATAAAAACCGTAGGGAAGAACCCCCGCATTGGTTCACTTTGGCCAAAACCCAATCCAGGGCTTGGCCGCATAAAGGCCCGGCTCTGTCTTAAAAAACCGCAAGAGGTGACTTGACCGTGGGGTACACTTCAAGCTACGAGGAAGCCAAAAAGGCTTACCGCAGCTTGGTCTTTACTGAGTAGGTCGTTATAGGTGAAGCTTCCCTAGCAGCCTAGACTTGAAGATATACACTATGAAAAACCATAATCTCTAACTAGAGAGTCACAGGACAGGGCAAGTGGAGCACACAGAGTTAACATTTGGTGGCGCAGCAAGGTACTTTGACGTTTCGGAGGCAACGATACGTAATTGGGTTAAAACAGGCTACTTATCTAGCAACCAAAGCCGCAAAATCTGTATGGAATCTATCCACGCGTTTGAAAAAAACCATGCGGGGACTGAAAAGCTTATCCAACGGGCAAATAAATCGCTAAAAAACCGCCATGATCATGAATCCACAACTGACGACTATCTTAATTTAATACGCAATAGTGAAGTATCTTGCCAGAAGTTAGGCGAGGTCTATCAGAAATCCCTCTCAGAGGCATATCGAAATAAAGAGGGGATATACTATACACCTGAAAGTATTGTTTCGAGTCTATTGGACGGCTCAGTTGAAGAAGTTTCGGAGAAAAAGTTTTGTGACCCGTGTTGTGGTTCAGGTAATTTTATTTTGCGTGCAATTGAGCTTGGATTTAGGCCGGAAAATATTGTTGGATTTGATGTTGACCCAGTCGCAGTTGAACTTACAAAACGGAGGATGTTCGAGAAAACGGGATACAAAAGCAAGAGCATCTATCATATTGACTTTTTGGAGGCTGCAAGCGAGTTGCCGGTTGGATTCGATTATATTTTTACGAATCCCCCATGGGGCAAAAAACTATCAAAAATGAAAAAGAATTTATATGCTTCGATCTATGGGGCAGGTAAAAGCAATGACTCGAGTTCATTATTTTTCTTTGCCTGCTTGAAGACTCTAAATCCAAATGGGAAACTGGGCCTATTACTCCCTGAATCATTTTTTAATATATCCACCTTTGAGGATGCTCGCATAGTTGCTTTAAATTGTGAAATTGAACGACTTGTAGATTATAAAAAGCCTTTTGTAGGCCTTTTGACCCGTGCACAGGCAATAGTGTTGCGATTAAGGCGACCAAATCATGAAAGGCAAACTTTGTGCGAAGTAAACGGTACCCGTTTCGTGCGAAAACAAAATCGGTTCTCTGACAATCCAAAGTCGATTATTAACCTGTTTTGTACTCCGAGTGATACTGTTGTACTGGACCATATTTTTGGCAAACCTCACTTAACGCTAAGTGGCAGAGCGAAATGGGGACTGGGTATAGTCACAGGAAATAACAAAAAAATCGTCCGATCTTTTCCAGGTGATGGGTATATTCCGGTTTATAAAGGAGCGGACATAGATACTAAAGGGCTAAAAGAGCCTACGTCATTTATACCGGAAGACTTTTCAGGATTCCAACAGGTAGCTCCTATTGAGTTATTTCAGGCTCAAGAAAAGCTTGTTTATCGCTTTATTTCATCAAGGTTACGTTTTTATACTGATGCTAATCAGCGTTTTTTTCTCAATAGCGCAAATATGATGATCCCAGATACTGACTTTCCGCTTTCATGTGCACAACTTGCTGATCTGTTGAATGGCGATCTTATGAATTGGCTATTTATACATATTTATAATACCCACAAGATTCTTCGTGGGGACTTGGAAACCCTGCCAATACATGCAGATTACTTTGAAAAATATCATGAGTTTGAAGAAGATACTTATTTAGATCACCTTGGAATTAGAAAGGAAAGCAATGGAACTTATCGAGTTAAAACGTAAGATTATCGATGCCTACAGTGGCCCTAGGGATGGGCTTGAGGAGCTTCTTGAAATTATAGAAAAGGATCGTTCGGTTTTCCCCTTTAACGAGTATGAATATTTAATTTGCGGATTGATAAATAGAGGTGGGCTCACTTACGAAGAGTACGTTGAGATTAGAACAGAATATATCAATGAAAACCCTAATCTTTGGATTTTTCAGATATCGGCACCTCGGGACTTTGGAGAAAGCTTTGCTCAGACCTACGTGCAGGGGAAGTGTTCAAAACTAATAAAGCCCAACAACAGACTAGACCCAAATTATTCTGGGCAATATGACTTATGGTTAGATGGTATCTCCATAGAAGTAAAAGCTTCTAGGGCTGTTGATAGTGATAGCGATGAACCACTTTACATGAAAGCCCTTTCTCGCCAAACAACTAGTAATTTTTTAATGAATTTTCAGCAGTTGAAACCTCAGTGTTGTGATGTTTTTATTTGGGTTGCAGTATTTAGGGATAAAATAGTTCTTTGGGTAATTAACTCTAAGGACATTTTGAACCATCCGTTATACTCAACTGGACAGCATCGAGGCAATAAAGGAAACGAAGGGCAAATGCATATAAGACACGATAACATTGATCAACTCAGTAAGTTTGAACTTCAAGGTGATAATTTAGAAATGGCAATAAGAAAGGCAGCCGGTAAAGTGGACTGAAGTGGACCCCTTAGTCAAGACACCTTTTTCAGATTTTTAAGATAGAGCCGGGTTTTTAAGCGGCCAAGCCCAGGATTGGGTTTTGGCTAAAACATGCCTCCGGTCTGGCCTGCAGCAACTCCCACTGACCCACAAAGGAAAGCTGCAGGCAAGGTCGAACCAACCCCTCAGCTAGCCCTTTACTCCAAGATGAGCCTTGCCCCTTCCGGCAGCGGTGGGCTCCCGTCCTCACCTGTCTTAGCCCGGTAGCTGTCCAGCGGGGGCGTTAGATCGGTGGGCAAGGTGGCATTGATCGTTGTTCTTGGTTGGCATTTGAAGAATAGCTTTTGATCCAAAGGTACCGGGACCAGCTCTCCCCAGGGGCCAACTTTTTTATGCTTTGTGGGCCGGGGTGATTTGCCCTCCCAATGGGCGAGTCGCAAGGCCAGGACATCGGTGGCCATAAACAATGCCTTTTCCCTGTCGTCCCCTTCAGTGAAGCACCCGGCAATGTCAGGAAAGTTGACAAAATAGCCGCCCTCTTCCTCTGGATGAAAGACTGCCAAACAGGTTTGTTTCTTCGTTTGCCCTCTTTTGATCTGGGCCATTTCAGCCCAGCTTGCTTCAAGATTGCTGGCACGATCCCCTTGCCAAGGTCTCTGAGATGGCCGGGGATGTTGCCGTCATTCAGGAAAAAGGCCAGTTTCAAGTCTGGTTCGGAACATGGGGGCTATTAAACCTGTTGGACCCTTGGCCTTGCCCGGAGCTATCGATGATTGGTTGGTGAGGTTGCCTAATGGCTGGTCGGAGTAGCCCCCGCAATAGACCGCCACGTTCCCGGCCTGGTCTTTGACCGCAACCAAGACTACTGCAAATTTGACTGCTTCGGCTAAAGTTCCGAATACGCTGGTACTGATAGCCGTTTCCCATTTCCTACTCAGGGCATCTTTGTCGTAAACGGTTTGGCATACTTCTTGGTCGGTTTGGCTGCCTGAGACCAGGGATTCATCGTAGATCCCAATCAACTTGTATTCCAAAGTCGCTTGAGCCGTGACGTTGTCGGTAGCTTGGACCCAGTCAAGGGATATAAGGGGTTCGCCGCTGACGTAGGAGGCACTGACATACATATAACCCCCTGCGCCAGGAACCGGAGGGGTTGCGTCCAAAGTGGTTGCTTTGCCTTCTGTATAGGTCACCGCATTGCCTGACTCGTCTTCTGCAACCACGTTGAAGTAATAGGTGGTGCCATCTGTTAAGCCCTTTACCTTAAAAACAGTATCCGTAATGTTTGCGGCTATCTGGCCGTTTAGCTTGGCCTTTTCGGGGTTCCCCAGTTGTTCGGCCTTGGTCGTGTGGTAAAGGGTGTAATGGACCGTTGAATTAAACGGTGCAAGGTCTTTGGCTGATGCCCAAGAAACCTTGACTTCGCTTTCGGTGATTTGTGAAAGGGTCAAGACTAGAACAGCGGGTTTTCTCTGATCAGTTTTAGAAGGATTTTGTTAACATCAACCTTCCGATTGTTATAGCGAAATTCGCACTCCTTCAAATGCAAATAAAA
>Ga0208375_1002657_pt1 | contig 16361 bp, 26 predicted proteins | sample RifOxyD1_FD_184038 | JGI IMG/M metagenome (GOLD analysis project Ga0208375, IMG submission 184038) | Soil microbial communities from Rifle, Colorado - Rifle Oxygen_injection D1 (SPAdes) | ecosystem: Environmental > Terrestrial > Deep subsurface > Rock core/Sediment | place: Rifle, Colorado... | reverse complement strand
TGCTTCTGGTTTTGGCTGGGATTTTGTTTGGAAAAGGTGAGGGGGCAATTGAGTTTGTTAAAAATATATTCAGGTTTGGAAAATGAAATCTATCTTAAGCAAAAGAGGAGAGGGTGTTGAGCCTTTGATGGTTCTTGCTTTAGGCATTACTGTCTTAGCTGTTCTTGGTTTTGCTTTTTATCTGCATTATAGCGGAAAAATTGAATTTTTCAAATTTCTTCCAGATTTTAATACGACTGTTGAGAAAGAAGAAACAGTTGAGATATTGAGATATGATATTAATACGACTGTTGATTTTGAGGATAGTGTTCAGTATTATGATGGAACTAAATGGAACGGGTTTCCTTCTGCTTCTTTCAAGTTAGGCAAGCATAATTTGGTTTATGATGATGTGAAAGGGGATTTTACGACGAGATATTGGTTTAATAAGGAGCTGAGGGAGATGAGTGATACTTATGAAGTGATTATTAATTCTGGCTGGGAACTGAAATTAATTAGTTTTTCTTCTGAGGGAATGTTTATTACTGAAAGGGCTGTTGGAAGTGTCAATCCAGAGCATCAGTATCAATTTAAAAATAACGGAGAACTTTGGAAGCTTGAAAATCCTGGGGCTTCTGGAGAGGAGTTTAAGGAGAGTTTAAGGAAAGATTGGGACGATGATGAAAGAGAATTGGAGGGTTATTTTCTTTCTTGGAGAGACAGTATACTTCAAGGAGAGAAAGATGCTAAAATGGCTTCTATTGGCGGAGTTAATGTTTGCGTTAAGAAATATGATGACAGGTATCTTGTTGTTGATTTGGATAAAGAAGTAAATTCTGACGAGGGTTGCAAATGAAGTTTGGTAAAAAAGGACTGACCGGAGGAGGATTGACTGAATTATTGTTATGGATTGTTTTTATTATCGCTGCCGGAATTGCTGTTTATTTTCTTGTAAATCAGGTGTTTGGGTAAGGGTTTTCCCACCCGCCCACCCTAAAAAGAAAATTAAGGTAGAAGTAAGGTTTTCATCCATTACTTCAAAATAATTCTGGTTGCCATTTTGAGTAAGGGTTATAAACTTATTTTTGTTTAGATTTTAATGATATTTGAGAAAAAGGGGGAGATTACTTCATTTCATCTTGTTGCTTTAATAATTGCAATTGTTGGTTTTGCTGTTGTTTTGATTTTGCTTTTTAGTTTGGAATTTGAAAGTTTTTCGGGGGAGGAGGTTTGCAGGCTGAGTGTTTTGAGCAGAGCGACTACTCCATTAAGTGTTCAGGGGTATGTTCCCTTGCAATGCACCACTAAAAAGGTTTGTATTACTGATAATACATCTGGAAAATGTGAGCAGTTTGCCGGAGAGAAAGGAGTTGTGAAGGTTACTCTTCCTAATGATGAAGTTGAGGCGGCTGAAGTTATTGAAAGAAAAAGTGTTGAAGCGATGTATAAATGCTGGAAGATGATGGGAGAGGGGAAGCTGGATTTGTTTGCTGAACCTATTGAAATTAACATGTGGGGGAATGTTGAAGGATTTTTAAATCTTGACAGGGGAGGGCCGACTTGTGTGATTTGCACAAGAGTTGCTTTGGATAAAGATTTAGTTTATAAGAAAGATTCTGATGGAAAATTTACAAAGGATATTACTGAGAGATTTCAGAAGATTTCTAATTATATAGATGTTAATGGTTATATTTCTGCTGAAGGACCGAAGGATTCTAAAAAAACTTATTTGAGGCTTTTTACCAATGACCAAATTGGAGAGTTGGAGAAAGAATTTACCGATGAAGGAAGTAAGAAAGTTGGAACAGATCAAATTGGAATTATGTTTATGCAAATTAAATCTGCTGAAGATCCTGCAACTGCTGCGGGAAAAGGGGCTGTTGCTGTTGTTGGCGTTATTCTTGGAGGTTCTTTTGCTTTGGGAACGACTGGCTCTTTGGCTAAAATGGCGGTGAGTCATCCTATTGTAGCTCTTGTTGGTTTAGTTGCTGGAGTTGGAGGAACTGCTGGATTGAAAGCATATGGTGCTTATCAAGAACAGCTTTTGTCTGCTTCTTATTGCAAGGAATTTAGCGGAAAAGAAAGTGAGAAAAATAAGCTTGGGTGCTCTGTCGTTGCTCCAGTTGATTATAATAATATCGCCGAGGTTAATAAGTTGTGCTGGAAAATAGAGGGGAATCCATGAGGAAAATTTTGGACAGAAAAGGAGATTTGACGAATAATACTTTGATGATAATTATAGCAGTAATAGGGCTTGGGCTTCTTGCTTTTGGGGTTGGCAAATTGTGGGGAATTTATGCGAATAATGAGGAAAAAAATGCCCAGTCTGTTTTGGATGCTGTTGTTGCCAAGATTGATGCTTTGAAAGATGGAGAGAGCAATAAATTTGTTTTTCAGGGTTTTAAGGGCGGGGAGAATTGGGCTATGTTTGGGTTTAGTAAAGACCAAGAAGGAAGACCAGAGAAGTGTTATTTTGACAGCTGTTTGTGTGTCTGTTTGCAAGGTGAAACTTGTGATGAAATTGGATTTTGCAGAAACTTAGAATTTAATGAGATTGGAGTTAGATATTATTATGCTGATGCTAAGAGAGATTCCCATGGGAATGTTATATTGAAGGGTCTTGATGGAGAGATAGAGTATATCCCATATGCTTATTATTCTATTCCCCTAATAGATGGTTTTTTTGATTTGGAAATTTCAGTAGAGAGTGATCTGTTGAAAATTATTGATTATATGCCTGGTCAATCTCTTACTGATGATGATGAGAGCATAGATGCAAGAGAAATTTTTAGAGATAAGTTTGGTGATAATGTTGATGAATATTTATGGGAGAACGCTAAGTTAGGGTAGAGATTAATAAAAATGAATAAAAAAGCAAAACTAAATGATTTGATTATGAGCAATGTGGTTTATTTTATTTTGACAGCTCTTTTTGTGATTGGATTGAGTGTTTTTGTTTTTGGGCAGATGAATGGCTCTGGTGTTTGGGAGGAATTTTATGCAAAAGAAATTGTGAAAGTTATTAATTTAGCTGAACCTGGGGATGAAATTACATTGGATGTTCATAGAGGAACAGTTATTGCCAAGGAAAATGAGGTTAGGAGTTATAGTGATATGTTTAGAATAGATAATGCGGATAATGAGGTTTGTGTTAGGTTGAGTTCTTCTCGGAGAACTTGTTATAGCTATTTTAATGATGTTGATGTTATGGATTGGAAGGTTGAGTTGGGTGTTGGAAAAAATGGTGGAAATATCTTATCTTTTAAGGTTGTTGAGGTGAAGAGAAATGAATAGGGGGGGACAGGCTGGTGAACAGATTATGATCTTTCCATTTATCTTTTTGTTAATTATAATCGGAGTTGGGATTGTTGGAGGAGTTGTTATATTTTTTGGAGCCGAATATGATGTGAGGCAGATAGATGCGGATATTTTGAATTATAAGATTAGGGAATGTATTTCTGAAGGGGAAGTTGATTTAACCCACCAGCCCGCCCCGAAAGAGGAGGAATTTTATAAAAATTGTAGAATTAGCGAGAGTGCTATTGTTGAGAATAATTTGATTTTTAAGATTTGTTTGGGAGATGGGGACTGTGTTCAAGATGATGGAATTATTGGAGTCTGGAGTAATCTTGAGACTTGCAGGTTTGAGGGTGTGAAAGAAAATGATGCTTTTCCTAAGTGCTCTAAAAGTGAAGTTGAGAAAGATGGAAAGAGTTATAAGATAATTACTGGAAGCAACCAGTTTTCAAAGAAAAGAGGTGTTGGAATATGATTGGCAAAAGGGGACAGATGGGAAAGATTATTACTTCTTTTCCTGTTCTAATCGGGATTTTTATTGTAATTGGATTGTTTTTGTTTTTGTCTGGGGTTTTGGCTGGATTGAGAGGGCCAAATTTAGAGAAGGCGTATTTTGAAAGTGGAGAAGAGGATTTATTGCTTAGGGAAGTTTCTATTGATGGTAAGGAAATGCTGGTTTTTGAGGCTATTGTCAAATACAGGCAAGGCGAAGTAGAAAGGGAAGAAGTTGATGGTATCCTTAAGGAGATTGTTAATAAGGATGGGTGGTGTTTGCTTTTGGCTCATGGTTCTGGTGGTGAACCTGGAGGTTCTCTTGGTGGTGAGGAAAGAGAGAATTTTGTTTTTGAAAATTCTGGGGGGGTAGTGAGTAGTCTTAATCCCGGTTCTTTTCATAGCGTTTTTGCGAGATATAGATATGAGGGATTACTGGAAAAATTAAAAACCGGATTTTCAGGAGAAGAAATTTATTTTGAGTATTATCTCGGGAGATGCGAGAAATGAATAGACGGGGAGATGTTCCGACTATTTTGCTGTTTTTAATTGCAATCTTCTTTAGTGTTGTGGCTTTGTTTAGTTTTCTTACTTTTAGCGGAAGTTATGGAAAAGGGAGCGAAGATTTGAGCGAGATGATGGGCGAATTGAATTTTGCTCAGGATTATGTTTTAAAGATGGCTGAGTTAATTGCCGAAGAGGGGGGTTCTAGTGGAAGAAGCATCCAGGAGATTTCTGTTGAAATGGAGATTGGATATGCTGGTGCCGGGAATTTCTTTGGCAAGTTAAGAAATGGAGAATTCACTTTTAATAATGGTCTTTTGGAAGTTAAAGATGTGTTTGTTAAATCTTCCCGCGAAGGAAATTCTGCTATCAGAAGGTTTGATGTGGAAGTTGAAATTGAGTAACATTTATAAATAAATAGTTGTTCAATAAGCTATGGTTAATGGGAAAAGGGGGCAGGAAGGAATGTCTATTGGGACACTTCTTTTAATTATTCTTGGAGTTGTTGTGTTGGTGATTTTGATATTGGGATTTACGATGGGTTTTGAGTATATATTTGATAAGATTGGATTGTTGCCTGGACAGAGTTTGGAAACTGTTGCACAGAGTTGTGCTATTTCTGTGCAGGGTGATTTGATGGTTGATTTTTGCTCATTTAAGGAAGTTAAAGTTGATGGGAAGAAGCAGTATGTTAATTGTAATGATGACAGACTTGAGCCGAGTATTGTGGCGAGATTGGTAGATACTGATAAGAAGATTCCTAAATCTAGTGTTTGTAATGTTGGGGAGGATAGTGCTGAAATGAAATTCTGCAATGATAGATTAGTGGCAGATGGTAAAGAGGATATGGATAAGTTGATTGTTAACGGGCAGAGTTGTTCTGTTGGGTATAATATAGATAACCCTCCTTCTAATGCTGGTATTGGAGCTTAATTTTAAGTTAGATATTTAAAGTTAATTTAATTCTTTATATTTATGGCAGGGGATAGATATGCTGATAGGCGCAAGACAAAGAGAGATAAGAAAGCCAAGGCAAGATATAATAAATATAAAAAAGGTGGAAGGCATAGGGCTTCTAATGTTAGTTTTAAGGGTAAATGTGAGGAAAAGTGAATGGAAGAATATTATTTTCTATTTTTTTTGGGTTTGGTATGGACAATTTTTGCTGTCGTTCAGGATATGAAAAATAGAGAAGTTGCTAATTGGCTTACTTTCAGTTTAATTGGTTTTGCTTTGGCTTATCGGGGGTTTTATTCCAGTTTTAGTGGAAATTGGATGTTTTTTGTTTATGGACTTTTGGGTTTTGGGTTTTTTTATGTCTTGGCTCATGCCTTTTATTATACAAAAGTTTTTGCTGGAGGAGATGCTAAATTGTTAATGGGTTACGGGGTTTTACTTCCTTATTCCAATTATTTTAGCGTTTTGGTTCTTGGAATTGGATTCGTTTTTATTTTATTTTTGATTGGTGCTTTTTGGAGTATGTCTTATGGTGTTAAAATTGTTAGTGGTGATTGGGGGAAATTTAAGAGGGAGTTTATTGTTAATTTAAATAAATATGGTTTGTATATTTTGGGGCTGGTTGTTTTTGTTGGAATTTTTAGTATGGTTTGGCTTGGCGGGTTATCTGGTTGGAGTTTTGGAGTTTTTGTTTTAGGTTTATTGTGGGTTTATATTAAATCTCTTGATAAATGCATGATTAGAAGCGTTAATGTTGGTAAGCTGAGAGAGGGGGATTGGCTTGAGAAGGACGTTAAAGTTGGCGGGAGAGTGATTAGGAAAAGTGTTCATGGGTTGAGTTTATCCGATATAAAATTGTTAAAGAAAGTTGGTAAGAAAGTCTTGATTAAAGGGGGGGTTCCATTTACTCCTGCTTTCCTGATTGCACTTTTAGTTGTTATGGTATTCTTCTATTTAACTTCAGGATTGGTTCTTTTCTCTTTCTTGAGATTTTAATTTTTTCTGGCTTGTTTTCTATCTTTATTGTTTCTAATTCTCTTTTGATTTGATTTAGCTCTTCTGTTGTTGCTTTAGCTCTTGGCGAGGAAGTTGATAGTGGTTTGTCGTAGATGGAGATTATATTTAGGACTGCTTCACCAAATTTAGATTCTGTTTCTGCTTTCGTTTCTTTTGGCTTTAAATTATCCATTATTTTTAGGGATAATTCTTCTGCTAGTGCAAACGCCTCTTTGGGAATTTGTTTTGGGGTTTTGACCGGTTTTTTTGGAATTATTAAAATGTGTCCTTTAGAGATTGGATTTATATCAAGAACTGCCACAGCGGACAAATTTTCGCCTACTTTCACCGATTCTACATCTCCATCAACAATCATCCTGAATATTGTCTTTCCTCCTCTTCCTTCTCCTTTGGATTGCTGCTGAATCATTAATTCAAGGGCTTCAGTAGACATTTCTTCAATTTGTTTTTCTGCTTCTCTTTTTTGTTCTGGCGGAAGATGTTCTGTTTGGGATTTTAATTGCTTTTTTAATTGAGAAACTTGTTCTGGTGTTAATGGCATAATTTTGTTTGGAGAAAGAAGTTTAATAGGTTTTTGGTTATGCTACGTATCTTACATCCCTCCATCTGCTTTCTTTAAATCGGATTTCTTTGCTTATTTCTAAGAGATAGTGTATATCTCTTTCTATTTGGTCTGGTGATATCTTCCTATAATTCCTTAGGTCTGATGCTAAGGTTCTTAGGTCAGAAGCCCTTGCTTTAGATACTTCTGTTATCTTTCCAGCTATTGGTTTTCCGAATGCTCTTTGCATCATTATTATTAAACCATCCCTACCTAAATAGTGAGTGCCTTGAAGGGTTCTGAACGGAGGTTCTTGTGGTTCTTGCTCAGTTAATATTGATGCTGTGTTAATTAAAATTGTTGAGAAGTAAGGCAATGTTTTTCTATTAGTTATTTGTTTTTCTCTTTTGAGTCTGTCTAATTCTGTTGCGGAAAATAAAGCGAGCATTCCCGCATCCCACAACTCTAAAGGATAATCCTCTTCTTTTGACATAGTCTTGCTCGGACTTTAAAGTTTAAATAGATTATTGTGGTATTTTATCCGAAGGCTCTTCGGTAGTCTTCGATTTTTGCCGAGGAAACTCCCTTAATTGATGCTAACGAAACTTCTATGATTTCTGTGTCTTTTTCTTCCGGCCATGCGAATTTCACTAATAACGCTTTTAATCCAAAGGCGACTTCTTCTTCCGTAAAAGATATGTTTTTGGCTCCTTTTGATTTTAGAATTTTTGTTGTTTCTTTCTCTATTTCTTCCAAATCTGCCTCAGGCGAGTCGGGCATAATCCTTGTTATAATTGCTACTATTGACATAATTGATGGTAGAAAAAGGGGTTTTTAAAGTTTAGGATTTGGAGATTACAACAATCTTTTTATAGTGAAGGCTTTATGAAGGAAAGGGTTACACTAAAGGTGTATATCTTTAAGGAGATAAAAGAGATGGATAATTATGACAAGCTGGTTGAGAGGATTTCTAATGCAGCAAAGCTTGAAAAAGATGATATTGAAAGGAAGGTTGAAGCGAAGAGGGCTAAGCTTTCTGGTTTGGTTTCTCGTGAGGGTGCCGCCCAAATTGTTGCTGCCGAGTTGGGTATAAATTTGGACCAAGAAAGATTAAAAATAAATGAACTGGTTCAGGGGATGAAAAGGGCTAATGTTATCGGGAAAATTATTGAATTATATCCGGTTAGAGAATTTAATAAAAACGGAAAGGAAGGAAAAGTCGCTAGTTTTTTGATGGCTGACGAGGAGTCTAACATTAGGGGTGTTCTCTGGGATACAAATCATATTGCTCTGATTGAGCAGGGCAAAATTAAGAAAGGAGATGTTATTGAGATTTCAAATGGGGGCGTTAGAAATGGGGAATTGCATTTGTCTTCTTTTTCCGATTTTAAGAAAAGCAAGGAGATTATTGATAATGTTGTAATTGAGAGGGTCTTTTCTGAAAAAGGGCTTGATTCTGTTTCTCCCGGGCAGAGCGCAAAAATTAGGGCATTTATTGTTCAGGTATTTGAGCCAAGATATTTTGAATTGTGCCCCAAGTGCAGAAAAAAAGTTGTTAATGGGAAATGCGGGAACTGCGGAGAGGTCAAAGGGGAGAAAAGAGCTTTGATTAATCTTGTTTTAGATGATGGAAGGGGAAATATAAGGGCAGTTATTTTTGGGGGAGAAATTGAAAAATTAGGGCTAAGCAGTGAGGAAATCTTTTCTCTTGAGAGATTTGCAACTAAAAAGAGTGATTTGCTTGGTGAGGAAAAGATTTTTTCCGGAAATATAAGGAGCAATCAGTTGTATAACACAACCGAATTCAATATTGAGAGTATTTCTGACATTAGTGCTAGCGAGTTGGTTAAGGAATTGGAAGCTAAGGTTTGAGGATTCCACGAGATGTTTAACCTCAATATTGTTATTTTCTGAAGAGTTTAATATATAAGGAAGATTTAAATCTTTTGTTGAATTTTATTCTCTATGATTATGAGAACGCATCTTGCTATTGCAATAGGGTTGATTTTGTATTTTTTGCCGCATGTTTCTTATAGGCTGGTTTTTGTTCCTGTTTTGCTATTTGCCAGCCTTATTCCGGATATTGATTCTGCATTTTCTTTTTTTGGAAGGAAAGGAATTTCAAAACCTGTGCAGTTTTTTGTTAAGCATAGGGGATTAATTCATAGTTTTACTGCTTGTTTTCTTTTTTCTTTGATTTTGGTTTTTGTTTATCCTATTTCTGCTTTTGCTTTTTTCTTGGGGTATGGAGTTCACTTATTTGCTGACTCTTTTACTGTTGAGGGGATTAGGCCATTTTGGCCTTTGAAATTGAATTCAAAGGGGATGGTAAGGACGGGCAGCAGGATTGAGGATGTTGTGCTTGTTATTGTAATTATCTTTGATGTTTTGCTATTTGTTCGGTTATTTATGTGATTTTTCTTAAATATATTCTTGAGTGATATAATACTTATAAATGGTTTAGGTTATTGGATTGGATGGAAGAGGATTTTGAAGGAGATGCAGAAGAGTTGGGTGATGAAGAAATAGAAGTGAATGGTGAAGAATTGGAGGTGGAGGATGGGTCTGAGAAGGATGAGGCAGAGGAGGAGACTGAGAAAGAGCCAGGTTTAACAGATGTTCCTGGAATTGGGCCTGGAATTGCTGCAAAACTGGAGAATGCTGGAGTTTATGATTTGATGGGTTTGGCTGTTATGAGTCCTGCTGTTTTGTCAGATATGGCGGGGGTCGGAGAAGCTGTGGCTAGAAAGGCCATACAGGCTGCCAGAAGCATGATGAATCTTGGTTTTATGTCAGGGGACGAGTTTGCTAAAAGAAGGGAGAATATCAACACAATTACTTCTGGCAGTAATAATTTAAATGAATTGTTGGGCGGAAAAGGAATTGAAACAAAAGCCATGACTGAAGCATATGGCGCTTTTGGAAGTGGCAAGACCCAGTTGGGTTTGACTTTGGCGGTTAATGTTCAATTGCCTATTGAAAAAGGGGGAGCTAATGGAAAGGCTGTTTTTATTGATACCGAAGGAACTTTTAGGCCTTCAAGAATAAAGCAGATTGCAGAAGGTGTTGGTGCAAATCCTGATAAGGTTTTGAAAAATATTTTGGTTGCCAGAGCATTTAATTCTGACCATCAAATTCTCCTTTTGGATAAGGTTACTGAAATGATTAAAGATGGAGAGCCAATTAAATTGGTTATTATTGATTCTTTGACTGCTCATTTTAGGGCTGAATTTTCTGGAAGAGGGCAGTTGGCTGACAGACAGCAAAAATTAAACAGATATCTTCATGATTTAATGAGATTAGCTGAGCAACACAATCTTGCTGTTTATGTTACAAATCAGGTCATGTCTAATCCTGCTATGATGTTTGGAGATCCAACGACTCCAATAGGGGGGAATATAGTGGGGCACGCTTGTTTAACTGGAGATTCTTTAATACAATTAAATAACGGAGGCATTATTGAAATTAAGAATATGAAATCTGATATGGTTTTGTCAGGAAACTTTTCAAGCTTGAATTTTGAAGGAATAGATTCTGAAGATATTTTTGTTAATCCAAATGTTAAGAAAATATATAACATTAAGACTAACTGCCAAATAGGTTGTTCGGAATTGCATAGGTTCTTCACTATTGATGGTTTTGGGATTGTAGAGAAGGAGGCAAAGGATTTGAAAGGTGGAGATTTTATTGCTCAGGCAGGCAGAGTAGACATTTTTGGCGAGGAAAGGGAAATTCCTTTTTTTAAAGTTAAGAGAGTTGGGAAAGTTCCTTTAAAATGTGCAGAAATTATTAAGGGGAGACTTAAAGATGAGGGGACTTCTAGGGAGGAGGTATGTGAAAAAATTGGAATAACTCCAAGGCAGTTGAGGAGGGTTTTGAATCAGGGGTATCCCTGCTCTTGTGAGGCATTGGGTAATTTGAATGAATATTTTGGTAATGGCCAAACTTTACAAATTGTTCCTTTTTTTAGCCAAAAGCACAAGAATTTGAATCTTCCCACATCCTTTAATTCTGGTTTGGCTCAGTTATGCGGTTATTTTATTGGGGATGGTAATTTAGAGGCGAGAGGGTTAAGGTTTAGAGATGCTCGCATGGACATCTTGAAATTTTATCAAGATATATGCAAAAGAATCTTCAATCTTTCAGGAAATATAAGCAAAGTTTCTAATAAAAATTGTTATAGTTTAGATATAAATTCTAAAGAATTGAGGGATTTTTTCGAGATGGTTTTACCAAACATTCTTAGCGAGATTGGTAAATCAAAGAAGGAAGTTGTTGGATCGTTCATTAAGGGATTTTTTGATGCAGAGGGGCATATTGATAAAAAAGTATCGTGTATTAGTGTTTCTCAGAAAAAAGAGGCAATATTAAAACATCTTCAGTTATTTTTGCTGAGATTTGGCATAAGATCCACCATTAAGTTTGGGATCGGAAGGAAAAAAATGAATATTTTAAGAATTGCCAATAAAGATATTGAGGATTATTTACAGATAGGTTTTACCGCTTTGGATAAGCAGACGAGACTTTTAGATTGCGTGGCTTCAATTAGAAACACTTATTCCAAAGAAATGATGCCTATTAATAGAAGGATTTTGATTGAACTTTTGAGGAATTGTGGGTTAAAACCTTTTGAAATTATGAAGCCCAGGCCTGAAAGTTATGCTTGGGTTAACAGGAAAGATTTGGAAAGAGCATTTAAGGAGATGATGAATTGCAATATAAAAGATAGACAGATAAAACAAAAAATTGATTTTATTTTTAAACTACTTAATGGAGACTTGGTTTTTGAAAGAATAAGGGAAATCTCAATTTCTGAGAATGATGGAAAGTTATTGTATGATTTTTCTGTTCCTGGAAATGAAAATTACGTAGCTAATGGTTTTGTTGTTCACAATTCTACTTATAGAATGTATCTTAGAAGAGGAAAAGCAGGAAGTAGGGTTGCTAAATTAATTGACTCTCCTAATCTGCCTGAAAATGAGTGCCAGTTTTACGTAACTGAAGCTGGCGTTAGAGATGAAGGATAAAAATGTCATTTATAACTGTTTCAAAAGAGAGAAGAGAAGGATTTGGTTTTAGAAGATTCAATTATAGGAGATTGTTGGGCCTTTCTGACGAAGAATTTGCAGAGAGATATTTAGGAGAGATGACTCGCTATTTTTATGAGCATGGAAGAGAGATGTTGCAAAGAGAAGTTGATATGATAAAGATGGGAATAAAAGAGGGACTTGAGATTTTTGGTTGTTTTGATTGTCATTTACCAATTGAAAGCCCGAGAGATTTGAGAAGATATTATGGCAATAGTCTACATCATGATTGCTTTGTTAAAAGATTGGAGAAAGATAAATCACCTGGAGGACACAGACGCGATACTACTTTTAGATATTGGGAGAGAGTTGCTAAGCTTGGATTATAAATTTTTAAAATAAGAAATAGCATATTTAAAAACTTATCTCATAAAAAGTCATCCAATTGGAGTAATAAACTTACTTCTCCATTATTAATGTAGTCTCATCACTCATACATTTACATCTTCCAACTTTGAAACCTTTAAACTTCTTCTCCAACATAGAACCAATCATCAAAACATCGTCTACTGTCTTATCCAAATTTTTATCCTTAATGGTTATAATGATTCTCATAATATAATAAAAAGAAATAACTTTATATTTTTATCCCAATAAATCGCCTTTCAAAACATTAAACTTCTTTCTTACTTTCTCTACCTCTTCTTTTGTAACCTTGTCTAAGATAGATTCTACTTTCAAGCAGAATTCAGGAGCAGTTTTAGCTCTCTTTAATATTTCTTCCCTGCCAAAGTCTTTGTCATAATAAAGAGCTCCAACTCTCAAGTCCTTAGACTTTTCTAGCTCATCATAAATATCTCTGTTAATTATACCTTCTTCCACAAATAAAGAATTTAATGCAAAGATAGTGCAGTCATGTATTTCTGACTTTATTCCAGTTTTCATAAATAAAGCATAAACCATAAAATATTTTGCATAGTAAGAAGTATCTAAAATCCACTCCTCCTCTTGTTTTTCTTTAGCTGACTCAAGCATATTTAATGCTGACCTTGATTTTTTCTTATAAACTTCTACAAGCCTTTCATTAGAATTAACAAGTTTTAAGCCACCCGTCTTTTTGAAACAAAATGAACTATCTTTCTTTTCTTTCATAGTAATGTCTCCACACTTCATTGATAAAAATATCGTGGCTATATAAAATTACGTGGTTCCTTACAATTTCTTTGATTAATGCTCCTTGTTTAGATAGTTGTTCTTTAAATTGATTTAAGCTCATAGAAGTTAGATGTATTTCTTTGTTATATGTTTTTCCAAATTGTTTAATCTTCTTTTTTTCGCTTTCTTTTAATCCTCCAATATATAATAAGTCAAGATCACTTTCTTTGTTATGTGTTAAAGAGGCATAACTCCCAAACAAAACCAAACAGCCATTTAAATTTAAGTTAAGGAACTCATCATATAGTTTTTTTATTAAAAATTCTTTGTTTAGTAAGTCTAAGGTTTCCTTCTTCTCACTCAAAGATAAAAACTCTCTCACTTGATTGTTTTCTAAGTTGAGTGAATAAACCTTACTCTTTCCTACGTCTTTTGATATAAGTATCTTATCTTTCTCAAAGCTCTTTAGGTGAGGTAATAAACTAACATGACTCTTTCCTATTAGTTTAGCCATTTCTCTTATGTGGAATTGATTAAAATAATTGTTTCTAAACAAGCTAATTAGTCTTAACTTGATATTGTTAATTGTTTCTACCATGTGGTAACTTAAATTACCATAGTTTATAAGCCTTTCTGTTTTATGTGGGTTCAACTCTCTTCCGGAGCACTTAATCATTTATTTATACATCGTTTAGGAGCGTTGCACCAAATTACATTCTATTTATTCGGTTTATGTAGCTAACTTAATCCTAAGGGCTAACTCTCCAACGTTTTCCTCTAAATAGGTTTAGAAAATTAATCATTGATAAATAAACTATATAAAAGAACAAAAAGGATAGTAAAGATACCTACAAAAATTGAAAAATAGACCAAAACTGAACGTTCTTTGTTTTTTGTAACAGAGATTATTCCAGTAACAAAAGCAGTCATTTCAATGAGGAATGAAACAGGCACAGTTACATCCCACCAATGACCATCAAAATTAAGTATTTTAAGCACTAAGACTGAAATAACAGAAACACTAATTATTATTAGAAATAATATGTTCAGTCCTGCAGACCATTTACCTAATTTTGTTTTAGGTTTTATATACATGTTATTCTTAATATAAACTGTGTTATAAATCTTATCATAAATAGTATAATCCAAAATGTAACAAAAAGTATTACACGTCCCCACGATTACTTGATCCTAAGGATAAATCCTCCATGATAGTTAACATCAAGAACTTTATCGCTCAATAAATCTCTTTTCTTACCAAGTAAGAATAATTCTTCGTTTTGGGACTATTTTCTTACCTAGTATGAAAAGGTTTAAATATGCCGGGGTATTTTCTTACCAAGTATGAATAAAGAAGAAATTTTAATTAAAGCAGGAAAAGAGTATTTTTATTCTGGAAATGATGAATTTGATAAAGGCAGGCATAATTCTGCTGTTGTTTTGTATTTTAAAGCATTAGTTAGTTTTAGTGATTTGTATGTTTTGCAAAAAACAGGGAATACTCCTTCTTCACATACTGATAGATTTAAAATAACTAAGGAAAAATTTCCGGAAGTTTATAATTTATTAGACAAGGATTTTCCTTTTTATCAAAGTTCTTATGTCCAAATTATGAGCAAAGAATTGGCGGAGGTAATTAAAGATGATGCAAAAATTATGGCTGAAAAAACCAACACTAAATTATAACAAGGATGTTCTGGATATTGTGCAGTTTGGTTCTTCTGTTGAAGATGGAAAAACTCCAGAGGATATAGATATCGCAGTAATATTTAATAAAATTCCTTTAAAAGAGCAGTTGGATGGGGCGCAGGAAATTAAAAGACAATTGGAAACTCTTCTTGAAATTCCTATTCATATAAATTCTTTTGATTTTTATAGCCTGTTCGATAGTTCTAATTTTGCAAAGGAGAGCATCTTATTTTATGGAAAAAGTATTATTCATGGAGATGATTTTGCGAAAAGATTTGGGTTTTCTCCAAGAATACAAATTTATTATTCTTTAGAAAAACTAAAGAAAAAAGATAAGATAAGGTTCAACTATATGTTGAATGGAAGGGGAGGAGAGTATGGCTTGTTCAGAGAGCATAAAGGGAAGTTGTTAAAGCCAGGTTTAATTGAAATAAATCCTGAATTTGAAAATATTTTTGTTGGTTCAATAAAAGAGTTTAAGGTGGATTTTAAGGTCAGGAGAGTGCTGTTAGGGTGACGCGCCCCCACGATTACTTAATCCTAAGGATTAACTTCCCGACGTTTTGCTCGATGATTTAAGAATTAGTCTAATCCAAGGCTTATTCTTATAGCGAAGTCTACTTTATTCATAGAATAAAAATCTAAAGAACTTATTCTTTTAATAATTCTTGATTTATCAATTGTCCTTATTTGATTAAACATAATTGTAGAATCATTATTTAATCTTGATTCTTCTTTCGAAATTCTCACATTGGTTGGGAATTCTTTTGTAAATTCTTTTGAAGTGATTGGTGCTATAACCGTAGTTGGTGAAAATTTATTTCCCTCATCATTCTGGATAATTAAGACCGGTCTAACGCCTCCTTGTTCACTTCCTTTCACCGGTTCTAAACCTGCTAGAACAATATCTCCTCTTTTGATTTCCATTTTAACTTTATTTTACATCTTTAAGATACTTTTCTGGGATTAAATCTTTACATTCCCAATCTAAAGTTACATCTGTTGCTTCCCATTCTTTAGCAATTCTCAGGCTTTCTTCTGCCATTTCTTTATATCCTTCAATTAATAACTGCTCTTGTTCTCTTTTGCATTTTTCAGCAGTTTTCATTAAACTTAAAATAACTTCTTCGTAAGTTTCTTTATTTGACTTTAATCTATCTAAGGCGATTTTCACATTTTCATTTAGTTGAATTGTTGTTACCATTATACTATAGAATAACTATAGTTTATATATTTTTCGTTTTTCTTTTGTGATTACTTAATCCTAAGGATTAATGCCCCCACGAGTTCTGTGACATACTTTTTATTACACGATTTATTACACTTTTTGATACACAAAGTATTATAAGATTTGTAACATGATAACCTATGTTACTTAAGAGTAGTATCATATAGTAAGATTTAAAAATGCCCTTTAACTATGTTTATTATGGCAAAATTATACTTAGTCGGAACACATCATTTAGACTTGAAAGGTCCAGAAAGACTTGAAAAGTTTTTGGGATTTGTTAGACCAGACACTATTGGATTAGAGTCAACAGTTGAAAAATTTGATAGAAGAATTCAAGACCATAATCAATTGTCTTCACAAAAGTTATTGTTAAGGTTAATGCTTAAGGACCAATATGGCCCGGAAGCTGCTGAAAATGTTGTTAAATACCTTAATATGTTGGGTTATGAGTTATGGGTTCCTTCTCAATTTT
>Ga0208375_1002653_pt1 | contig 16368 bp, 13 predicted proteins | sample RifOxyD1_FD_184038 | JGI IMG/M metagenome (GOLD analysis project Ga0208375, IMG submission 184038) | Soil microbial communities from Rifle, Colorado - Rifle Oxygen_injection D1 (SPAdes) | ecosystem: Environmental > Terrestrial > Deep subsurface > Rock core/Sediment | place: Rifle, Colorado... | reverse complement strand
GCCATCTTCCGTATCGGTAGCTGTAGCGCCCGGATCAACAAATGGAGTGTTGACGGTGAGATTGAATGGGTTGGCACCGAGAAGAGTGATGACGGGGGGAGTATTGGTTCTAATACCATTACAATTTTCATCATGTGTACGGATAGAAAGTTTATAGAGAAGTCCGGCGGGGTTGGTCTCTGACGTCGAACTTGCAACACCCCAATTTTTTACAGTAAACGAAATCGTATTAGTGCCGTTATTAAGATTGGAGATAACATTATAGATGTCCTTGTCAGAATCAAAATAATTAAGTTCTGTATTGTCAGCTCCTATTTGAACGCCATTTATAGATACCGCGTAAGAGTTGTCAGCCGCCACCGCAAGTGAAGCGGAATCTATTGTAGATTTTGAAGTTATATTAAAGGTTTTTGTAAATGTTTGGGTTTCATCTTGTGTAGGAGCTGGAACAAAAAATGTTTTCCATATCCAAGTAGCACCAGGAATCGATGCTGTCCAGCGAGGATTTTGGTTGTATGTGGCAACTGCAAAACCATCTCCGACTATTTGATTTGTAGTGTCGCTTACAACATCGATTACGCATTGGTTGGCAACAAGATTTACATTGATAGTTGTCGTCGCAGTTTTTGACCCACCATTGCCAGTGCAAGTAATGGCATAATCAGTGGTGGTGGCCGGAGAAACTATTTTGGATCCAGATGTTGAAGTGGCAGTAGTCCAAACAGCCGAACATGAATTAGTGTTTGTAGAATTCCAAGATAGCGTTGAGGTCGCTCCCGCAAGAATGCTGCTCGGATTGGCAGACAGAGAAACCGTTGGTGAGTTTGATCCACCTCCACAATTTTCGGTGCAGACCACCGGATTTACGTTAACGGTTCTGGTAGTAGTGGCATAAAGATTGCCCGAATCTTTGACGACGTAGGTGAGAGTATAAGTGCCAGTAGTGGAAGCGTTGACTGAACCGGTTCTGACAATTTGTGAGGTTAGGTTGCCATCTTCCGTATCGGTAGCTGTAGCGCCCGGATCAACAAATGGAGTGTTGACGGTGAGATTGAATGGGTTGGCACCAATCAAAGTGATGGTGGGAGGATGATTAATGGCGACGGCATTTACAGTAATCGTAGTGGTGGCGCTTTGAGTTCCACCATTTCCGGTGCAAGCAATTGAGTAGCTGGTAGTAGTAGCCGGAGATACAACCTTCGATCCAGATGTTGAAGTGGCAGTAGTCCAAGTTGCAGAACAGGAATTGGCGTTTGTAGAAGTCCAAGAAAGAGTTGATGTGGCACCAACGGTAATAGTCGGAGGAGTGGCCGTAAGTGTGACAGACGGCAGAGTCGGGCCGCCACCACCGGAGCTAACTACAACTGTTCTGGTTGTAGAAGCGCTCAGTCCGCCGGAGTCAGTAACAGTGTAAGTCAGGATATATGAACCAACGGCGGAAGTATTAACCGAACCTGTTTTGACAATAGCCGAAGTGAGGTTGCCGTCTTCTTGGTCAGTTGCAGTAGCGCCTGGATCGGTGAAGGTGTTGCCGACGGTGAGATTGAATGGGTTAGCGCCAACCAAAGTAATAACCGGCGGATGGTTTACGGGCAGCGGGCAGAAGTAGTTTGTATTATTCAAAAGAAAATTGTTGGCCTTGACGAAAATTCTTGCCGCTTCTCCCCTATCTATTGTCGCACCTTGACAGAATCTATTTTGATCCGAAGTGCAGACGCCAATAATGCCTTTTTGTATCATCAATTGAATATATGGAAAATACGAATTATTTTGTTCATCGCTGTAATACGGAGTGGTCGGAGCATCAGCAGGATCTAGACCAAGCACTCTGACCAAAAGCATAGACAATCGCTCACGGGTAACCGACTGATAAGGACAGAACGAAAGCGGATTTGTTGAGCAAAAATCGGCAAAACCCATTCGGTACATGGCTTCAACGTATGGCCTTTCAATATTATCAATAGCCACATCAGCAAAAGTTGCGGTGCTCGGAAGATTTGAAATGTCCCAGCGGAGCATTCGTGTCAACACCACTGCAGTTTGAGCGCGGCTTAAATTGTCTTCTACACCAAACATACCCGTGGTGTATCCCATCATCAAACATTGTGACGAAGCGCTTTGGACATCTGAAAAATATTGGTGGCTTCCAGGCACATCAGGAAAAGATGTTGGCGGCGTGATCGCCGGTCGGCCGTTGCCACCACTACAAATATCGTTTCTTACGACACAAGCATTTAAAGCAACGATAACTTCTCTTTCAACCGAAGCGGTCAGTCCGCCAGAGTCAGTGACAGAATAGTTGAGATTGTATGAACCGGCAGTGTGAATATCAACGGAACCAGTTTTGACGATTTGTGAAGTTAAATTTCCATCTTCTGCATCATTGGCAGTGGCACCCGGATCAATGAAAATGCTACCTAGAGTGACATAAAAAGGGTTGGTCCCGATAAGAGCGATAGTAGGTGCATTGTTTGTGGGCGGTGTTACCGGCGGTTCCACTGGCGGTTCAACAGGCGGCTCCACCGGCGCTTCTGCAAGCGTCAAGTTAACAATAAGAATTTTTTCCGGAGCAGAAGTTTCCGAATTATCCCAGTTGTACATTTTGTAAGCGAGTTGATCCGTATGCAGACCGGCGGCCAAGCCGTTTGGGTCAATGCAAACCTGGCTTTCCAGTGTTGAATTATCTGTTTCGTAAAAGAAATAACCCCCTGTTTGCTGGACCGTCTGATCCCATACTCTTATAGAACTGCCATATACGTTTTTGACAACGATAGTTTTCGCACCATCGCCATTTGAAGTGGTATTCTGAACATTCATTTTGCCACAAATCGGATCGGTCTGACCGACAATGCCGCTTAATGAAATGCTTTCTGGGTTGATGGTAAAACCATAATTAACCAAGACTTGATCGGCAGAAACAACCATCGGGGAGACGCTAGAAAGCAGCGTTGTTAAAGTGAATAACGTAGAAAGAAATGTTTTTATCTTTTGATATTTATAGTTTCTCAAAAACATGAATTTTGTATTACGTCCGCAATTCTACATGTTTGACAAAAAAAGTCAATGAGGGTCTATTTTTTATTTTTCAAATATATCCATATTCTTAGCCATTTATTAGAATATGTCTTTTATAGCTAAATAATGTCTTTAAAAAATATTTAAAGTCAATAAAACTATATATAAAATCTAAAGGACATTATTATATTAATAAATATTGTCCTTTAAAAATCTATCCGTAAAAGAAGCCGTGATAATAGGCGCCTTATGACAAACCAATGTTTTGATGTATTATTATAAAAACAAACACAAACATGAATGAAGAATTAAAAAAACCGTATAATCCGACAGAAACCGAAAACCTCATTTATAAAAAATGGGAAGAGAGCGGATTTTTCAATCCAGATAATTCAAAAAATACAAAAGAAACTTTCACCATCATAATGCCCCCCACCAATGCAAACGGTAACCTGCATGCCGGGCATGGATTGGTAATGACGATTGAAGATATCATGACACGATTCAACCGCATGAGAGGCAGAAAAACTTTGTGGCTACCAGGCAATGACCATGCTGGATTTGAGACTCAAGTAGTTTATGAAAAAAAACTTGAAAAAGAGGGGCGTTCCAGATTTGAAATTCCGCCGGAAAAACTTTACAAAGAAATATGGGACTTCACCCAAAACAACCGTTCCAATATAAATTCCCAAGTCAGAACCATGGGAGCGTCTTGCGACTGGTCACGGGAAAAATTTACACTTGATGACGATATTGTGAAAACCGTTTATCAAACCTTTAAAAAACTTTTTGAGGATAAATTGGTGTACAGAGGAAATCGGATTGTGAGTTGGTGCCCCAAACACCAAACTTCTTTTTCTGATTTGGAAATCATGGACGAGGAAAGAGTTGATAAGTTTTATTATTTAAAATACGGACCGTTTGTGATCGGCACTTCCAGGCCGGAAACCAAATTCGGAGATAAATATGTGGTCATGCATCCGCAAGACAAGAGGTATGAAAATTACAAAGACGGGCAAACTTTGGAGTTGGAGTGGATAAACGGCCCCATCACAGCCACTGTAATAAAAGATGAAAGCATTGATATGGATTTTGGCACCGGAGTAATGACCATTACTCCTTGGCACGACAATACTGATTTTGAAATAGCCGAAAGGCATCATTTGGACAAAGAGCAAATTATAGACGAGAGAGGCAAGCTTTTACCCATAGCCGGAGAATTTGCCGGCATGAAAATCGGTGAAGCTCGAGAGAAAATAATTGAAAAATTAAAGCAAAAAGGTCTGGTGGAAAAAATTGATGATAATTACAAACATATCGTCCGCACTTGCTACAAATGCGGCACAGTTATTGAACCTCAAATAAAAAGCCAGTGGTTTGTAAAGATGAGGCCGTTGGCGGATAAGGCCTTGGAGAAAATAGAAAACGGAGAAATAGAATACTTGCCGGAACATTACAAAAAAATCACCATTCATTGGTTGCAGAACATTATAGATTGGAATATCTCGCGCCAAATCGTTTGGGGCATCCCAATACCGGCCAAACTCTGCACAAAGTGCGACAATGGCGTAGTTGACTTGGAGGATAAAGTTTCAAAATGCGATAAATGTGGCGGTGAGATGAAAAAAGATAACGACACTTTTGATACTTGGTTTTCATCAGGTCAGTGGCCGTTTGCTTCTTTGGGTTTCCCCGATTCAAAAGATTTCAAAACATTTTACCCGACCACCGTCATGGAAACTGCCGGCGAAATTATCTTTTTTTGGGTAGCCAGAATGATAATGTTGGGGCTTTATGTAACCGGCAAAGTACCATTCAAAAAAGTTTACCTGCACGGCTTGGTGCTTGATGCCCAAGGCCGGAAGATGAGCAAAAGTAAAGGCAATGTCATAAATCCGCTTGACCTTACAGAAAAATACGGCACCGACGCCTTGCGGATGTCGCTAGTTGTCGGCAACACACCCGGCACTTCTCTGGCTCTGGCTGAAAACAAAATAAAGGCCTACAAGCATTTTGCCAATAAAATCTGGAACGCTTCCCGTTTTGTTTTGGAAAATCTTTCGGAAGCTTCCGGAGATTTGATCCCAGAAGATCAAAAAATAATGGAAGAATTTGGGGAGTTAGTTAAAGATATTACCGCCGATATGGAAGGTTACCGTTTCTACCTGGCGGCCGAAAAAATCTATCACTACTTCTGGCACACCTTTGCTGATATAATAATAGAAAAGAAAAAGAAAGAAGAAGATAAAAGAATTCTGAAAATATTGCTGGAAGAACAATTAAAACTTCTCCACCCTTTTATGCCTTTTATAACCGAAAAAATCTGGAGCATGATGGGAGACCGCGACGGCTTGCTATTGGTTGAAAAGTGGCCTGTTTAATTTTCGTATATATGAATGCATTCAATACCGTATTTTTGTCCCTGATGGGCGGAGTCCTTCCGGCTTTATTTTGGTTATGGTTTTGGCTCAAAGAAGATCGGCTTCATCCAGAGCCAAGAAGTAAAATTATAATAGTTTTTCTGTGCGGTATGGCGTCTGTTTTTCTGGTACTGCCTATTGAGAAGTTTATATTCACGGCTACTCTGCCGGGCATCTCGCTCATCACCGTCCTGTTGTGGGCCGGCACAGAAGAATTGTTTAAATACGCGGTCGCCTATTGGAGCGCCTTAAAATATAAGGAGATGGATGAGCCGATTGATGCTGTTATCTACATGATCACAGCCGCTTTGGGTTTTTCCGCCTTGGAAAATGCTCTGTTCCTTTCCAACCTTATTGATTTAGGTCTGGTGTCCGATAGTATAATAACCGGCAATTCGCGATTTTTGGGAGCCACGCTTTTGCATATCGCTTCTTCCGCTTCTGTCGGAGTCATGATTGGTCTGGCTTATTACAAAAAATCTTGGCTGAAAAAAATTTTCTTATTCACAGGGCTGGGGTTGGCTATCGCATTGCATACTATCTTCAATTTGCTTATAATTAAGTTTGGCAGTGACACATTTTTGGTATTCACCGGAGTTTGGATTCTGATTATTTTCCTGATTGTCCTCCTTGAAAAAGTTAAAAATATAAATCATTAAATATGGCAAAAGAAAAAAGATCTTTTTTTGAAAGAATAACCGGTTCCATTGCCCTACCCAGAGAAACAGAAGAAATAGAGATGGAGATTTCTAAGGACAATTGGATGAATAACACACCGGAAGAAGGCGAGCTTTCTGTTGACGTCTATCAGAGTCCAAATGAAATCATAATCAAAACCATGGTTGCCGGAGTGAAGCCGGAAGATTTGGATGTTTCCATTTCCAGAGACATGGTGACCCTGAAAGGCAGAAGAGAAAGCGAAAGGACCGTGGCCGATGATGATTATTTTCACAAAGAACTTTATTGGGGCACCTTTTCCCGCACTATAGTGTTGCCGCAAGAAATAGATGTAGACGCCGCCGAAGCCATAGAAAAGCACGGCCTGCTCATTATCCGCCTGCCAAAACTAGACAAAAACCGCCAAACTCGCCTCAAAGTCAGAGGCAATTAAAAGCGGACTATTTCTTTCAGATAAGCTAGAGCGCCATATAAGCCGCCGAAATCTCCGAGCTCGCCTTTTTTGATGGGTGGAATCTCGGGGAAAATTTTCAAAATTTCTTTCAGATGTTCTCTCGTCTTATCGAGTGGGATGCAAGGGTTGCCAGTAATCATTGAGCCGCCCAACACCACACAACTAGGAGACCACTCAACAATAATATTATTGAGGCCAATAGCCAAAATTTTGGCATGCTCATCCCAAACGGCCTCGTCGGTTATTTCTTTCGGATGTTTACCGGTTTTAGCTTGCAGAGCTCTGCCGGAAATCATATCTTCCAAGGTTTTGCCTGAATCAATATCCATGATTTGCTTGCCCGGTTCAAAACCGATGGTTGTTTCGTCAATCTTGCCGTTCACAATGCGGACACCACCCACTCCGGTTGAAACTGTAATATAGGCCACGATTTCAAATCCCCTGCCGGCGCCAAAATTGGCCTCGCCTAAGCCGACCATCGCCGCATCGTTTTCTACAGCCACTTCCGCGCTAAACGCCATCTTCAAATCTTCTTTAAATTTCTCATAAGGAAGCCCTTTTACACTCCTGCTCATTCCGCCGACAACTTTTTTTATTTTTCTGTCCCCTGCCAAAATTTTTGCCGTTTCAACAAACATTTTTAAGGCCTCATCATAGTTTTCGGAAGTTTTGAAAACTTTTGGCTCTTCAAAAAATTCTCCGTTTTCTGAAAAGGCCATTCTTGTCTTAGTTGCGCCTATGTCAAATAAAATTGAGTGCATATTTTAGTGAGTTATTGATTTTTTATATTCTTCCACCGCCGGCTGATCATACGGATCAACACCCAGCAATCGGGCAAGTTCAAGAGTTATCGCCATCATCAAAGCCATAAATTTTCCCAGCTCATGCTCGTTTATTTCCTGCATTTCATATTTTTCGAATGGTAAGTTGGCTTCGCCGTACGCCTTTACCACATTTTCATATGCTGATTCATTGACACTGTTATCGATCTCTCTCTGCGACTTTATAAAAATAGTGAACCGGTTTTTTGGGCCGCCCAAATAAAGCTCCAACATTGAATGCAAATCGGTTGGACCCATGGAAACCGTCGGGGTAAGAGTGGACAAACTCTCAGCAATAAGCTGGCGGCACCACTTGCCCAAATCTTCCAGCTCCGAATTGAAAATAAAAAAATCCAAAATATCTTTTCCGTCACTGTAATTGTTAAAAATTTTTTCCGCCAACTGTTTGGCCCTGTCCAAGTCCGCAATTTTGCCGCCCTCCACAAACGCATTCGTATCTAAACCCGCAATAGACAATGGAGTGGTATGAGCTACAGTAAAAGCGCTCCATCTACCACCCACATCATCTTGCCACGGAAAACATTCTATATTTTTGGTTTGCGCCAATTGCCAAAGCGGCGTTTCCGGCGTGGATATAACAAGCGTCCTCTCCGTCATCGGCTGGCCAAACTTCTCCGACAAAATATCAAATATTTTGTGAAAGGCTTCCAGAGTCTCGGCTGTCGCGCCTGATTTACTGATCGCAATTAGGACTGTTTCTTCTGGACTTACGATTTCATTCCGGACAAAATCATTCACTTCTTCATATTCGCGCGCATCCGGCGACTCCAGAAAAAACATCTTTTTCTTTACCTCTGTCTTATGCAAAGTCATGGCGCGCCAAACTGCCTTCCCGGCCAAGTCCGAGCCGCCGATGCCAATTACAAAAATATATTTCGCGTTTTGGTACTTTTGCATAATGGTATTATAACACATTTCATATCACCCCCTACCCCCTCTTACCTTAAGAGGGGAAAAGAAAAACCCTGCGGCAGACGCGCGCAGGGCTTGATTCCCTCAAATGACAATGAGGAGATAATTTCGCTACTCCTCCCGCCCCTCCTTTTTCGTTATCGGTCGGTGGCAGTAATGACACAGACCGTGCACGACGTCGTTTGGATGATTTTTCATCCAGCACGACATACATAGAATCATAGCAACAACAACCTTTGGTTGTTTGACAGCGGTTGGGACCGCCACTTGAGCTTGTGCCATAATTTCCTTTCGCTTGGGGGAGGTGGACTTCCACCTATTTTATACACCTAACCAAAAAATAATGCAAGCGAAAGGCCGCTCCGATGAATATCAGAGCGGCCTCGACCCCTAACCCAACCCCCACCAAGCTAACAATGAATAATGGCCAGTTCGTTCGGATGGCCCAGCCTCCTTCTGCTAAGGAGCCAGCGCCTTTTCTTTCGCCGATATGCTCTTCCTTCACTATGCGCCTGTTTTGGAACTTTCTTTTTTGGAAGTGCGCGGTACTGAACCATTACCAAAATCCTTTCTGCCTAAAGTGGGATTAACAGCTTCTAAAATAGAATACTACACTCTCGCCAACCAAAAAGTCAAGCAAGGAAAATTGTGGATATTTTTATTTGAGATCCGTAAAAGTGACCCAACTTGGAGCTTCAAAAAGAGAAGCATCTTTATATTGCCATGGTTCGCATTTATATTCCACCTTATCCCGAGTGCCGACGATCTGGGTTTGCTCTAGCGGCGAGGCGTTTCGTGAGGCGCTTTTGGCAGCAACAGATTTGTAGCCGACATTTTGCAGGGAAGTCCAGGTATAAGCCTCACCGCCTTTTATCAAAAGAAAACTGTTAAATTCTTCGCTCATGAGACCGGTTCTTATTCTAAATTCCACGTAAGCATTTTCTCCCTGGACGCGCATCACTCCCAAAATACTGGAGGTGCCGTCAGTTTTTTCAAAAGTGCATCGATAAGGCTTGTTTAACCCCATAATACCTTCTATCGTATAACTGCCGCTTATCTTGCCATCTTCCCCAACTTCCGGCACTGTAGGCCGGCTTCCATAGACATAGACTAAGACACCAACAGCAACGAGACCGACTATAATCAACCATGATGTTATTTGATTTTTCATGCCTCCATTCTAACATTTTTTTGCCACTCTGTCACACTGGCTCCTTTTATTTCTGTTTTACCCGCTTTCCTAACTAATTTGCGATTTTCCTTGGGCACAAAATCAATATGGGGTGAGGCGTCAAAAGCCTCGGCTATTTCGTCCAGATCTTCTTCTTTTGTAATCCAACCCTCACCAAATTTTTTCCAAATATCAAACGGCTTTGAAAAAGACAGCAAAGTTTTTTCTCCCGAATCCAAAAAGTATTCATGGAAATACGACATGGCAAGCTCACGCGGACTCCTGTAAATCGGATCGCGCCATCTCAAAACAGCGTGATTCGTTTTTGATATAGCTCCCCAAAATTTGTTAATTCTGAAAATGCAAAGAGTGTGGTCAAAGTCCTTTTTCAAATTTTTTACCTTCAAATCCATCAGATAATTTTCTATGTGGTGCCGTTTCAAGCAAAGACAGGCAAATACCGCTCCCTCAAAACAATGCATTTTGTTTGCGAGAAGAGCCCGCAAAGGTGACATGTAAGTTTCTGCCTCTTCCTCAAAATTAAAAGGAACTTTATCCAAAAAATCCTGCACTTTTTGGGGAGTGTTGAGTTTTTTGATAGTTCTATTAAGGACTGGAAAATTTTTCATATTTTGATTATACTATGAAATATGAACAAAAAAATACTTATAGTTATTGGGGTTTTGGCTGTTGTTGTGGCCTTGTTTTTTGCCTTGAAAAATATTTCTTTTGCTCCAACCACAGAAATAAATGAGGAACAAAGTCCAGAGACTAACATTGAAAAAGTGAAAATTAATCCAAATATTACCAAGCAAACTCTGCCTCTTTCAAATGATCCCAAGGACGTGGCTTGGGCCGTTTTTCAAAAATATCTCATATATAACAAAAGCAAAGATATCGAGGGTGTTAGAAGTGTGGTTTATAAGATCGCTCCGGTCTGTGAAGACCCTAAGCTTAGGATTGACTGCGAAGGGAGAATGGGCTCAGCTTATTCTTACGGCAGTACTTTGAAAAAAGAAGATTTTACAAATGTTTGGAGTGATGAAAAGCAGATAATTTTGTCTACTGATTTTTGGCTGGAATCATCGGAAGATATGGACCAATACGGCCGATTTAGAAGCATTATATTTTTTGTAAAAAGCGAGACTGGTTGGAAACTGCTCTCCTTCAGCCCAACCAAAGGCGGAGCTACCAACAAGGGAGCCGCCAGCCAAGAAGAAATTGATGCAAGGTTAATACGCTACACAGAGGACAAAGACGAAGACGGCGCGGAAGATTATATTGAAGAATGCATTCCGGCTGAAACCAAAGATACTTGCGTAGCGACCAATCCAAAAATCCGCGACACCGATGGCGACGGCCTCTGGGACGGTGTGGAGGCACTGATGAGATAACGCTTCTTTTTCTACCTCATCCCTTACCCTTCTCCTTGCAAAGGAGAAGGGAATCATCTGCCACATGTGGTAAAATATAGAAATTATGCCGATGGTGCATGATAATAAAATTCTAAAAGACAGAAGGATAGAATTAAGGAAAAATCAAACTCCTGCTGAAGAAAAACTCTGGTCTTATTTGAGAAATAATGGGTTAAAAGTAAAATTCAAAAGGCAACACGGCATTGGTGGTTATATTGCCGATTTTTATTGCGCCAACAAAAAGTTGGTAATTGAATTGGATGGAAACGTTCACGAATCGAAGGAAGCGAGAGAATACGATGAAGTCAGAGACAAACATTTTAAAGAGCTCGGTTTTACCACTATAAGATTTTGGAATGATGAAGTTGAAAATAATATCAGAGAAGTTTTGGAAAAAATAAAAAATTATTTAAACAAATAAAAAGTCAAGCAGTGCTCGCAAAATGGCATATGATTCCCCTCTCCCTTGTAGGGAGAGGGGTAAGGGGTGAGGAAGAAAATAAAAATGAGTGAGGTAGCTTCTAATTACTTCTTCCCTGCTTTGACGCGTTCCAGCTCCGTCAAAAGTTTTTTGCGCAGGCGCACGGATTTGGGAGTGATTTCCAGATACTCGTCTTCGGCCATGATTTCTAAACCGCTTTCAATTGATATAGGGGTGGGTGGCGCCAAGTAAATTTTGTCGTCAGAGCCCGAGGCGCGCATATTGGTCAGTTGTTTGCCTTTAGTCGGATTGACTGAAAGTTCGTCTCCTTTGGCCGTATTGCCGATGACCATGCCTTCATAAACTTCTGTTGCCGGACCGATATAGAGAGTGCCCCTCTGTTGCAAATTATCAAGAGCAAAAGCCAAAACTTTACCACTCACCATAGAAATCATGGAGCCAGTCGGCTTTTTTTGGATTTCTCCGGCATAAGGTTTGAACCCGATGACGCGACTACTAAAAATACCTTCGCCTTTGGTGTCAATTATAAACTGGTTGCGATAACCCAAAAGCCCGCGGGTCGGCCCTTCAAAAATAAGACGCACATGGTCGCCATGATGTTTGGAACTTGCGAGTACAGCGCCGCGCCGGCCGAGCTTTTCTATCACCACTCCCTGCATTTCTTCGGGAATGTCGACAACAATTTCCTCAAATGGTTCGACAAGCTCACCATCATTTTGCTTACGCAAAATGACTTGCGGCTGCGAGACCTGCATCTCAAATCCTTCACGGCGCATATTTTCCAAAAGAATGGCGATGTGCAGTTCGCCGCGGCCGTAAACTTTCATTTCTTCACCGTCAAAATCCACCTTCAATCCGACATTTACTTCCAACTCCTTTTCCAACCTTTCCCGGATTTGCCGGCCGGTCACAAACTTGCCCTCTCTGCCGCCAAAAGGAGAATTGTTAACCAAAAAATTTAGAGCAATGGTCGGTTCATCCACGCTTATCGCCGGCAAATTTTCTGTATTCGGATCATCAACGATAGTATCGCCGATATAAATATTGGGCAGGCCGGCGATCATGACAATATCGCCGGCTTCAACTTCTTCTTTTTCTTTTCTCACGATACCTTCAAAAGTAAACAGTTTGGTTATTTTGCCTTCTGTGATTTCGCCGCTGGATTTTTTCACAAAAACTTTTTGGCCATCTTTTATTGTGCCTTCATAAATCCTAGCTATAGCCATACGGCCCAAAAAATTATCATAAGCCAAATTAAACGGCTGGGCTCTGAGAGGTGCCTCTTTATCGTTTTTGGCAACCGGCACTTTTTCCAAAATAGTGTCGAGCAGAGGTGTTACGTCTTTACTTTCATCTCCTAAATTTTTCATCACTACTCCTTCCCTAGCTACCGCGTAAACCGTCGTGAAATTGAGCTGTTCCTCGCTGGCGCCCAAGTCAAAAAATAATTCAAAAACTTCATCATGGGCCTTTTTTGGATCGGCCGCTTTTTTGTCTATTTTATTCAAAACTACGATCGGCTTATGGCCAATTTCCAATGATTTCTTCAAGACAAAACGGGTTTGAGGCATCGGCCCTTCTTGGGCATCAACCACCAAAAGCACTGAGTCAATGGAACGCAAAATGCGTTCCACTTCCGAACCAAAATCGGCGTGCCCGGGCGTGTCCACGATATTGATCTTGGTGCCTTTATACACCACAGATGCATTTTTGGAATAAATAGTAATACCACGCTCTTTTTCGAGCGCGTTTGAATCCATGGAAAACCCTTCCTCGCCAAAACCAGTTTGCTTCAAAATAGCGTCAGTAAGCGCCGTCTTGCCGTGGTCCACGTGAGCAATGATTGCAATGTTTCTTATTTCCATTCTGTTATAAATCCAACAATTAAAAATCCCGTTCGGGAAATTTAATTTCACTATACATCATTCGCGGCCACAAAACAAATCCGACTTAAGTTTGGATATGAGCTATTTCGGTGAACCGGCAGATGCACGGGGCTTTATGGCAAACGTGGCAATTATTGTTGTAAACTTTTTCCAGCTCTTTGGCCATATTTATTTTTGCCGAGTTGGCCACACCAAAAATACACGATATAAAATCGGCCATTTCCAATTTTATATTATCAAATTGTTTCTGTTGGTGTTGGCCCAAATAATTATGGATAGCTTCGCTCACTTCCCCCATCTCTTCCGCCAAATGCACACCGGCATCAGCCAAAGTCCGCTTGCCTTCCGGATAAATTTCTTCGAACATGTTTTGAAATTCAGATAAAGTTTTGGGACGTAAGCTATCATCTACTTTCACTTTCGCTCTTTCAGTCGGTTTTATCTTTTTGCAAGCGCAAGGTTTATGCCCGCAATATGAACATAGCATTGGAAACCGTTTCCAAACTTCTTCTTCCACGTCAACATGAAGGCGGTTCACAATAGCCATGAGCCAAGAAAAAGAAATGATGAGATTGGTCGTCAACTTTTCCTTGTTGTTTTTTCTAATACCTTTGAGCGCCCGCATAACAAATCTTTGCTGTTGAGTCAAAAGATCCCAGATTGAATAAATCCTGTCATCAGGGACAGCATAAACGCATTCTATAAATTTTTGAAAATCAGCCAGGGTTCCATTTCCCTTAAAACTGGCCATGTACGCATTATACCATTCTCGGCGTGCAAAATGCTATACTTAAGGGACCAATTTAATTTTGAGCATGGAGGCCTATTTTTATTCAATTATAAGCGTTGTCATAGTCGGCCTCATATCGCTTGTGGGCGTGTTTGCTTTGTCATTGCGGGAAGATTTGTTGCGAAAATATGTTTCCGTCCTGGTCAGTTTGGCTGTCGGCGCTTTGATTGCTGATGCTTTTGTCCATCTTATACCGGAGGCGTTTGCTGAAATTTCAAACACTCGCAATGTCTCCCTGCTCATTATCGCCGGCATTTTTATATTTTTTATTTTGGAAAAAGCGCTGCACTGGCACCACCATGATTCCGAATGCAAAAATCCGCATCCGATAGGCAAGCTTATACTTGTCTCCGACGGAGTGCACAACTTTATTGATGGGGTGATTATCGGAGCCAGTTATTTGGTCAGCATCCCGATCGGCCTTTCTACCACTATCGCCATCATCTTGCATGAAATACCGCAAGAGATCGGAGACTTCGGCGTTTTGATCCATGCCGGCTACAGCAGGCGGCGGGCATTGTGGTGGAATTTTATTTCCGCTCTTTTTGCCGCGCTTGGCCTGTTGGTGGTTTTCCTGTTCGGCAGTTTTATTCAAACATTGGCTCTTTGGTTTTTGCCGCTCACCGCCGGCGGATTTATTTACATCGCCCTCTCAGACCTTATCCCGGAACTGCGTAAGACAAAATCGCCAGTTTATTCAATCTGGCAATTTGCCGCCATCCTTGTCGGAGTCGGGTCTATGATTTTATTGCTTGGCCTGGAGTAATTAAGAAACAATTAAGAAAGGTGCCCGGAGATGTGTTTGCCCATTTTCATCATATGAACACTGCTCTCGCCGCCAAAAACTTTCTTTAGCTTTTCATCAGTATTGATTATTCGCTTGTCCTTTGAATCTTGAAGATTGTGGGCTTTGATATATACCCAAAGCTTCGAAACAACCTCTGATCGAGGCATCGGACCTGCGCCCACTACCGCTTCAAGCTCAGGGCTCAAAGTGTGCGGCTTCATAAACGCTGAATTAGTTTTCGCCATATTTTATTGCTAATAATAATACCTGCAATTATACCATAGCTAGTTTTTAGAGCCAGCCATATTTGGGTATGTTAATAAGCATTACTTAATTCTGACCTTTTTCGGTTTCCTCTTTTCTTTTTTGTGTCCGTCTCCTTTTGCCATGTGATTTAGCTAAATTATTAAGCTCGTTTTTTGGCGCGTTTTGCGAGAAGCATCAATCGCTTGATCTCAAGCCTCTTTTTTGTTTTTCTGGAGCGCGAGGTTTTTCTCTTTGTATTTGTTGCTTCTCTCTTTGCCATATATTGAAAGTATACACCAGCGCAAACCAAAAAGAAAGCCGCGATATGATGTGGAAAACCAAAGTGTATTGATTTTTTATAAAATTATGATATCATACAGGTTATGAAGAATAATCCAAAAGAACTCAAATTGAACGAGATACTGCTTTCTCTTTCTGAATTTTTAGAATCTTTCAACCAAAATATGCCTGCCAATTTTCCGCAAGTGTCGGCAGAGCAGTTGGTAATGTTCAAAAAAGAACACGAGGTTTTGTTTCGGAAAAATAACATGTGGTCGCTCGACCAGCATAGGAAGAAAGTCATGGACTGGCTCCCCAGAAACGTCAACATTGCGTGAGTGTCTTACCTTTCTTTATTTTTCATATTCTTATATATTCAAAAAAGTGACGGTAAGTTGGAGAATGGTGGCAAAGGCAACCCAAAGCAAATAAGGAGCTTGAGCATAAGCGACCCAACGCATATGCGGCCAAATAGCGATTATCGCCCAAACCAGTGTCCCAAGAACCAATAAAATGTCAGCCGCCGCCAGTAAATTATTTTTGAGGCCAAACTGGATTGATGTGAAAGCAAGATTGAAAATTAAATTTAAAACGAAAGGCAATAAAACAATGAAAGGAATTTTCTTTTGGAAAAACATGATGAAAACTTTGCCGAATGAAATCGCGATTAAACAATAAAGCACCGTCCACACCGGCCCAAAAACCCACCCCGGCGGCGCCCACGTCGGCTTGATTAATGTTTGATACCAGTTGTATGAGTTATTTTCCACTCTTCTATTATATCTTATTTTTTATCATCCGGTTCTCCCCACTGCCATCGCGGTTTTTCTCCTTTCCAAAAACCGAAAAATAATATAAGTCCGATCATTAGCAAAACTCCCAACAACGCTGCGCCAGGCGCATCATCGCTGTCCCCGACATAAATACCGAGAGCAACAATAACCAAGCCGGCAGCTATGACAAGCCATCCTTGCCACCGCACTGGCACCCAGCCCCAGCCGTAAAGCTTCCTCTTAAACCAATACCCCTCC
>Ga0208375_1002652_pt1 | contig 16368 bp, 17 predicted proteins | sample RifOxyD1_FD_184038 | JGI IMG/M metagenome (GOLD analysis project Ga0208375, IMG submission 184038) | Soil microbial communities from Rifle, Colorado - Rifle Oxygen_injection D1 (SPAdes) | ecosystem: Environmental > Terrestrial > Deep subsurface > Rock core/Sediment | place: Rifle, Colorado... | reverse complement strand
GAGCCCGAAGGGCGAGCAAACCACCAGTCTATTGACTGGTGGTGGTCGGATTTTTTGATAATGAATAGCTGAATGCCGCGAGATTGAAGAGCAAAATCACCAGCAGGAATCTTTTGAAATTTGAGCTGAACCCCCTCAAGCTGAACGAAAGCCTGATTTTATGGTTATTCGTATCTGAAGAACCTTTGATATTTTTACTGCCTGCATTTTTGGCCTCAGGCTCCCTGACTTTGAGATGGATCAATGCCACTGCAATCAGCCCGGGGATAAGCGACAGCCAGAATATTGTCCTGTAGGCTGTATTTTCCGAATATCCGCTTAAAAGCCACAGAAGAAGTGAAGCAATAAGCGTCCCCAATACAGCTCCTGAGGTATCAAGAGCCTTATGTATGCCAAAATATCTGCCCCTCATGTTTTTATTGCTGTCGGTATAGGCAGCGATCATCGCATCTCTCGGCGATGTCCTTATGCCTTTGCCGATCCTGTCTGCGACCCGCACTATAAGCACATGGATCCAGCTTGTTGCAAGGGCCAGCATCGGCTTAAACAGGGTTGACATGCCATAGCCGATAAAGATAAGGGGTTTTTTTCTTTTCATCCTGTCAGAAAGCCATCCTGAGAATAACTTTAGGAATGCAGCAGAGCTTTCTGCAACTCCTTCTATTGTTCCGACAATCGCCATGTTTGCATTGAGAATGCTTGTCAGGAACAATGGAATTATCGGAAAGATCATCTCTGAGCTTACATCTGTAAAGAAGCTCACAATGCCAAGCCAGATGATGTCCATCCTCTGCGGCAGCTTTCCTGATCTGCCGGATGATCTATCAGATTGTACAGCCATGGTTATTCCAATGCACTGCTATAATTGTCTTTATTTATAAATTTTAATTTTTGATATACGCTAATGTATAATTTATCATATAACTTCAACCACATAAATATTTTTAAAACTAAAAATAATCCAGCCTATGACCAATCATGATTCTAAAGTCAATAAAGCTGGAAAATATCAGGAGCTATCTGAGCCAGCATATAGAATTCCCTGAAGGCAGCCTTCTTCTTTCCGGCGATATAGGCAGCGGGAAATCAACAATACTCCATGCAGTTGAATATGCCCTGTTCGGCACAAGAAGGGATGATCTCACAGGAGAGGCCCTTTTAAGGCATGGCAAAGACAGCGGAAGCGTTGAGCTGAAATTTGCCGTTGACAATAAGGAAATAATCATAAAAAGGATGCTTAAAAGATCAAAAGACAGCATAAAGCAGGAGTCCGGCTACATGATAATTGACGGCATAAAAGATGATCTGATGCCGGTTGAGATAAAGACAAGGATCCTTGAGCTTGTCGGCTATCCGAAAAATCTTCTCACAAAATCAAAGGAACTGATCTACAGGTATACTGTCTATACCCCCCAGGAGCAGATGAAGCAGATACTTAATGAGGATGCTGAGACAAGGCTTAATATCCTGAGAAAAGTGTTTGGGATTGACAAATACAAGACAATAAAGGAAAATATCAGCATATACACATCATGGCTGAAAGACAGGTCAAAGGAAATGGCAGGGATGATTGTTGGCATAGAAGAGAAGAAACTGAAAAGGGATGAATACGCAAAAGAGTCTGAAAGATTAGGCATGGAGATGGTCTCTCTGGCTCCGGAGATCATAAGATCGCAGGCAGAGCTTAAAAAGATAAAAGAGGAGATCTCGGGGTTTGAAAGTGAAATCAATATGCTGAATGACAAAAAAAGAAGATTTGAGATTGAAAAGATGAGATTAAGCGAAAAAACATCATCAGCGGAGAAGAACAGGAAAAGCATCAATGACCTGCAGAACCAGCTGCTGATGCTTGACAAGAATATCGCCATCCTCCAGATTTCCACAGGCATCACAAAAGAGCAGATGGAAAAAAGTGTGATGGAAAAAGATGGGAAAATAAAGGAGATAATAAGATACAGGGCAGAGGCGGATGAAAAGAAGATCTCTTATGCAAAGATGATTGATGACCTTGCAAAAGAAATACATGAAAAGACACAGCAGATTTCAGCACTAAGGCAGAAGGAAGAGGAGCTTGAGAAAAATAAGATAGCAGCCGGCAGGAAAGATGAGCTGGCAGCTGAGATTGAGCATATTGAGAAGGAAGTGAACGAATTAAACATGAAGATAAGGGAATGCCAGCTCATGATAAGCAGTTCTGAATCCACAAAGAGCAAAATAACAGCCATTGATGAATGCCCGACATGCAGGCAGAAAGTCGGCGATGCGCATAAAAAAGAGATACACGAAGCTGAAGAAAGGAAAATAGCGGAAAGCAGGCAGAAGATAGGGCTTTTTGACACAGACAAAAAAGAAAAGCTGCTCAGGCATCTTGACCTGAAAAAAGAGCATGAAGATATGCATAAAAGATCAATGATAGCCGAAAGGCTGATGTCAGAGATCAGATACCTGAACAGGATAAAGGCGGAAATATCCGCAAAAGATGAAAAAAAGCTGCTGCTTGAAGAGCAGATAAGGCAGATGGATAAAAAATCAGATGAGCTTGCATCAATAGACATAAACAGCCTTTCTGCCGGGCTTGAGAATGAAAGAAGCATCCTTAAAAAGATCCTGGAAAAAGAATATATGCAGAGGGCAATAGAGGAAAAGAAAAGGATGCTTGCGCAGCTTGAGGAATCAAACAAAAACGCAGGCGACGAGATCAGCGGCATAGAGATTCAGATGGCAAGGCTTGAGAAAGACATATCATCCGCAAAGGATCTGGAAGAGCAATATAAAAAAAGCAGGCTAAGGCTTGAGAATGCCGCCGAAAACGAAAAAAACCTTAAGATGAAAGAAGCCGGCATGAAAAAAGAGGCAGAGGGCATCGGAAAATTATTAAGGCTGGTGCAGCAGGAGATTGAATACAAGGAGCAGATAAGAAAAAATATTGAGAAGACCCTGCAGCTGCAGCACTGGTTTGAGGATCATTTCACAAATGTCGTCTCCCAGATAGAAAAGCAGGTGATGGCAAAAGTATATATCCAGTTCAATGAGCTTTTCCGGAAATGGTTCAATATGCTTGTGAATGACAGCATGATAAGCGCACGGCTTGATTCTGATTTCACGCCGTGCATTGAGCAGAATGGATACCAGACAGCAGCGGATAATCTTTCAGGCGGCGAAAAGACAGCTGTTGCGCTTGCCTACAGATTGGCGCTGAACAAAGTCATAAATGATGTTGTCTCTGAGATAAAGACAAAAGACCTCATCATACTTGATGAGCCCACAGACGGCTTCAGCACAGAGCAGCTGGATAAGGTGAGGGAGGTCCTTGATGAGCTGGGCATGAAGCAGGTGATAATCGTTTCCCACGAAAGCAAGATGGAAAGCTTTGTGGATAAGATTGTAAGGCTGAACAAGGAAGGGCATGTTAGCAAAATGACAGTAGGATAGGTATACATGGCAGACTTCTGCTGAGTGAGAAATGGCAGAAAATTTATATATAGGTTTCTATTAATTTTACATTAATTTAATGAGTTTGTTATCGTTGGGTTGAATATAGGTGGGGTATAGCATGAAAAGAGGGAAATCCCTGTTAAATACAGCATTAAGTATTGTGATTCTCTTATTGATAACTATGCTGATCCTGGCGGTTCCGGCTGTCTCTTCTGATGAAAAGGTTGATATTTCTGCAAAGATAGTCAAAAATGAGGTTCTTCCGAAAGAATGGGCTGAATTCATAATAAAGATAGACAATCAAAAGCTTATGGATGATACTTTTTTCATAGATGTGCCTTCAGAAGGTATTGAATGGAGCGCGCTCACAAAGCCACAGGCAGATATGTACGGCAAAAGGATAAGGAACCGGGCGCTTGGCACCATTGACCTTCTCCTGAAGGATCTTGGGCTGGAAAGAAGCGTCACAAAAAAGCGCCCTGTGGAAATCCACCTAGTGTCAGAAAGGACAGGAGAATCCTATTCATTGAAACTGCCCATCTATCTCTGGCCGGAAAGCATGAATAATTCGCTGTTTGAGGCAAATTTTGATGTCACGACAGATTTTCCGAAGTTTATTGACCCAAGAAAAAAATATTCTTTTAAGGTCAATATAAAAAATAACAACCTGAAAATATACGAAGATATGAAAGTCTCGCTGAAAAGCCGGCTCATAGACCAGGAATCTGTCATTGATCTTGAGCCAAACCAGGCAAAGACCATTGATTTTACTGTTGAATTTGACCCAAAACAGAGGCCTGTCAGAGACGAGCTTTCTTTGGGCATATCCGGCCGGAATACTGTCTATTATCTTGATGTGATCCCTCTGGAAATCTCATCATACCAGATCCCGTTTGAGAAATCCTCTGATTCTTCAGGTGATTTTCTTCTGGTGGCTGAAACTGTGAAATTCACCAATACTGAAAATATAGAGGATGAGCAGGATGTGATGATTGAAAAGAAGCCGCTGGATTTTGTGATCACAAGCATGGTTCCTGAGCCGAATGTCGGCAAGGTGGAAGGAAAGGCCTATTTTATGTGGAAGGCAAGATTAAAGCCCGGCGAATCATTCAGCATAACAATTGAGAAAAACTATAGGCTTGTCTTATATGGTGTGATAATCATCGGCCTGCTGATATTCTTTTATTACATGTTCAAGAGCCCCATAAAGATAAGAAAACAGGTTGAGATGGTAAGGACCATGCAGGGCGGCATAATGGAGATGAAAGTCGTTGTTTCAGTGGCCAATCTCACAGCTGAGAATTTTAAAAGAGTAAAGCTGATTGAAAGATTCCCGCATCTTGTCACAATGCTGAGGATGCCTGAGCATGAACACCAGGGAACACTGGCCCCTGTAAAATCTGTCAGCACACATCATGGGTCTGTGGTGTACTGGGAATTTGATATGGGCCCTTATGAGGAAAGGCTGGTCATGTATAAGCTGAGGTCAAGCCTCTCAATACTGGGCGACATGAGGCTGCCTCCTGCAGTTTTAAAATATACTATGAAAGACCATTCTCTGTCTTTGAAATCCAATGAGCTGGATATTTCCAGCGAAAGAGTTTAGCTGCTTTTAGGATGAGGTGAGCCAATGCTTAAGCGGATATTTTCATTGTTTAAAATGCCTTTTAAGGAAGGCCATGAAGAAGGGTATAGAAAACACCTTAAAGGAAAGAGGCATTTCACAAAAGAGATTGAATCGGTCCATAAGGGGGACAAGTTCCAGCGAAGGCTGGAAAGGAAGAGGATCAGGGCCGAGAGAATAAAGGGATGCGGAAATGAATCGGATGAGGGGGAGTAATTCTGTATAAATTTTATATCTTTTTATTTTGTTTTTATTGAAAATCAGCGCGGGTATAAAACCCCGCACTTTAGTGCGCTGATTTTCAATTCCGAAAATTCGCTGCCATCAGTGCGAGCCCGTGAAAACCTCGCCTTTTAAGGCGAGGTTAGGGCGAGCAATCAATATTGCAGCGAATTTTCGTTATTCCTTAATAACTTTTAGCGGGGGATTTCCTAACAAAGCCAAATAATTTCCCATCCTGATATAAGAATGAAATGTGTCTTCAACAGCTTCTCTCAGATCTCTGTTAGTATGCGGAACCAAAATCACACATCCTTTTGGTTTCAGAATTCTTCTATACTCACTAAGTGTTGGCCTCATATCAGGGTTATAGACTAATGAATGGCAGTCAATGACCGTATCGATGCTTCTGTCATCCAATGGGATATTTGCAGATGACCCCTTAATAACGCGCCTATTATTGGCATCTGAAAAGAAATTCATTGCTCTGGCAATCTTATCGGCATACCATATCATTTTGGAGCTGATGTCCAATGAAATAAGATCTAATCTGTGATACATCCAGGAACCAAAGAATATGCTCCCAAATCCGCTTCCGCTGTCTAAAATTCTGTCATTATCTTTTGTTTCAGCCAAAGCTAAATATATGGGATAAATTAATGCACCTCTTATGACTGCGTTTACTCCGAAAAACTCGCATATTCCTGGTGTACTAAATACTTTTTCTATACATGTAACTTCCTGTTCCATTATATCATATAGCATAAATCACTAATTTATAAACCTTTTGATTATTTACTATTAGTAAGTAAAAACACATTATTTATCAGATATGTCCGCTCTGTTTTCTCTGTTCCCTCACTTTGCGGGGAAGCAGAGAAAACAGAGCAGTACTGGGTTTTTGACCTAAATTCAATAATATTTATCTTCAATTTATAGGAAATAACCTTAATTTTTGGATATGTCAAAATGTATGTAAGGTTATTGAAAATCGGCGCGGGTAAAAACCCCGCACTTTAGTGCGCCGATTTTCAATTTAGATAATGCCGACTAAAGCTCGGCATTATCAAACTTGCTTTGGCAAGTTCCGAAAATTCGCTGCCATCAGTGCGAGCCCGTGAAAACCTCGCCTTTTAAGGCGAGGTTAAGGCGAGCAATCAATATCGCAGCGAATTTTCGTTATTTCCTAATAAGTAAATCACTTTTTGTAGGGATTAACATCCTATTATTAAAGTGATTTACTATAACAAACCACAAAAGATAGAATAAAAAAGAAATAGATAAAAAAATAAAAATAATTTATACTGCTTATTGCACAATCACATCAAATTCAGGCGCCCTATTCACATCATTGACCATGATCTTGACATCTTTCTTTGATGTAAGCTTGCCGTCTGATGCTGTCACTGTGACAATATGCTCTCCTGAATCTTCGTAACCTGTCTGGTAAGTATCAGATGTCATCCATCCTGAATAAGCCAGTTCAACTTTCGCGCTTTCAGGATCGTTTACTTCAGGCGCTATCTTGACAATCTCGCCTTCGTTCACTATGATTGGCTTCATGTCTTTTACTGATGGGGCCCTATTTTTGTGAAGGACTGTGATCTTTAATGTCTTGACTGATTTTGCGCCTTTGCTGTCCTGCGCCATGACTTCAGCATTATATGTTCCTTCATTGCCGAGCCTTGTCTGCCATTTGCCTGTTGCATCAAAAGGCTTTCCGTAGGAATAAGTCACAACATCTCCATCAGGATCCTTTCCCTGAAGCTTAACCTGCACAAGATCTCCTTCTGTGACCTTTATTTCTGTGGCACCTTTTGCTGCAGGCGCTGTTTCTGCGCCAGCTTCGGGCTGTTCTGCTGTTTTCTCTTCTTCTGCCTGATCTCTTATTTTGCCTATGATCTCATCAGCAGTTTTATCCTGTGTGCCGTCTGCCACATCTTCCACTGCTTTCTGGACATCATCCACATCATCTGCCTGATCTGCGGCTTCCTGGTCTTCGCCTTCTTCTATATCCAGATCCAGCTCTTCTGCGATATCTTCTGATTCGTTCTTCTTGTAACTGTTGTCATAGCATCCTGCAAGCCCTGTAAGGCCCAACACCAATGCTATAAGAACCAAGAAAGAAATAGTTTTATTTTTCATTTTACCACCTTTTTGGTTGTCCAACCACCCTAATCATCAATTTTATTGATTTTTTACTGAAATTTTCAGTTTATATCATATTTTTACGTTTATATTGGGTTTTGTTGCTATTCAAAAATCCTAAACTCATTTTTATATTTTGTGGTAGTTAAACATATAGATAAACCCGTTTTATAAACCTGAAGCATAGCTAAAATTAGAAACTTTTTTATATAAGTAAACATAAAATAAGGTAAGCATTTATAAAAACCATTAAAAGAGGTGATTTTTGATGGTAGAGATGATAAGCCAAATGGGGAGCGCCTTGGTTACGTTACTGAACAATACACTTCTAGCTCTACCTGGCATTGTTGCTGCGATTCTGGTACTTATACTGGGATATATTATTGCTGCAATAATTGGTTGGGTGGTACGAGAACTCCTTGAAAGAGTTGACTTGGACAAGAGATTGCATAAGATATGCAAGGCAGAAGTCTGCAGAGAAGTAGCATTAGCAGGCATTTCAGGAACAATAATCAAATGGTATGTCTTCATAATATTCTTAGGAACATCAGCTCAGCTAGTGGATCTGGGCGTATTGACAGGATTTATCCAGACACTTGTTAACTGGCTGCCAAATGTGATAGTAGCAGTTATATTTGTGTTATTATCCCTGTTGCTCGGAGAATATGTTGAGCATAAAGTTGTTGAGACAAGGATCAAAGGAGCACATCTATTTGGTCAGATATTGTATGTGGCTATTGTGACCTTAGTGGGCATAATATCACTGAACCAGATAGGTATTGATGTTTCATTATTGGAAAACATCGTGCTGGCAGTTGTAGGCGGACTATCCATTGGAGTGGCGCTTGCGCTGGGAATAAGCCTTGGCCTTGGACTGAAGGACGAAGCCAAAAAATTTGTTAAGGAGCTTAGAAAGTAAGCTTCTTTTTTTTCTGTTTCTTTTTTTTATGCGGGTTATTGATAAATATAGTAAAATACCTGTAAATCTTTGGCAAATAGGATAAACCTACAAAAACCTTTATAAACAAAATGTTTACTCTACTTAGTTATAATATCTTAACATGAGATATTTAACTAAGATTTAACTAAGATATCAAGATGGTAATGTATAACCATATTTACATATCCCTCCTTAGTTCAGTGGCTAGAACGCTCGGCTGTAGATAAAAACTATTACGATAATGCCATTTGGCAATAGATGAATAATAGGCAGCTAATAGTCACCGAGATATCCCCGGTTCGAGTCCGGGAGGGGGGATTTTTTTCTTTATATTGTTGCATTGTTTATCAGTACATACTTTAACAATAGAAATACCAATGCATTAGACAGGAGGTAGTAAATGACATAAAATTCCCATTTATTTTGTTTTTTATTTGAAAACAAGAATATATACCTATAAGTACATAATAAACTTACAAATCAGTACACTTATAAATATATACCTAAAATAATATAAAAACATAATCTTTTTATACTCTTATGGGTATTTAACCTATTATGCCTGAATGCCCTATGTGCCATCATGTTTTTGAACAACAAAAACTCAAATGTAATAGATGTGATCATGAATGGATTCAAAGAGGTACAAATTTACCAAAAGTCTGTCCACAATGTAAAAGTCCATATTGGAACAAAGAACGAGTGAAACAAATAAAATTGCATAAAACTAGTGATATAAATGAAGGTAAATGAAATCGAGATTTCGGGATTTAAGGGCATCACTTATTTGATAATTCATCCTAAAAAAATTAATATTTTTGTCGGGAAAAACAATACGGGTAAAACATCTATTTTAGAAGCGATAAGTTCCACTCTCGAATCAAATATATATGATATGCAAACAAAATATAGTTCACATTTATCCAGTTTAATCAATATTAATAAAAAAGAATCTAAAGTTATTGTTAAATTGGAAAATGAAAATAAATACCTCTTATTAAGGATACCAGAACTAATAGAAATAATTCCCGAATTCAAGACACAATTAATAGAAAAAATAAAATTAATTTCACATCCTACTATCAAGGAGAATGAGTGGAAAAAGATAGAAGAATTATTAGATAAAATATTAAGCAATGAGGATTTACTTCATAAAATAAAAAAAGAGTCAATTAGAATCGAAAGCGGAAATAAAGTGTCATATGTATTTTCATATACATCAATCTTAAAGGAACTTGAACCATTAATTGAACATCTTAATAAAAATATTCTTCATATGGGAATAAATCCACTTTTATTTTTTTTGTCAAGATCAAAATATTCTTTCAGTTCAATAACAGATGAAAATAGCAAAATTTTTGTTTTTATAAAAAATTTAATTGGGAAAACTTTATTATCCTCTATGAATAAGTCCAAGATAAATGACATAGAAAACTATTTGAAAAATAAAAAAATATTGGAGAATTTAGAGAGATTTGATATCGATAAATTATTATTTAAAAATAATGAAAAAGAATATGAAATACCTTTTTCATTTATGGGGGATGGCTTCAAAGCTTTAATAGGTTTAATTGTACAAATGCCTAAAGAAGCCAAAATAGTTTTAATAGAAGAGCCTGAAAATCATATGCATCCTGCTTATATAAAAGAAATTGTACAACAAATAATTAATTTTTCAATGACAAATGATACTCAATTTTTTATTACAACTCACAATTCTGACATTTTAGATATAGTTTCGACAGATATACTTGAACCACAATATCAAGAGTACTTATCTAAAGAATTAAACCTCATTAGATTAGATTGGTTAAATGATAATATTATGGTGCAAGAATTAAATAAAAAAGAGGCATTAGAAGAACTTGAAGAACTAAAAATTGATTTAAGAGGAAAATAATGAAAAGAATCATATTAAGCGAAGGCAAAAATGATACAATCTTCTTAAAGGAATTATTAACGAAAAAATTGACGATTTTTAAAGAAAACGAAATCTTATTCTTTGATCAGAATGCAGAAGAGACTTATAAAAATACAAAATTTCTTGAAGATAAATATTTTGATAAATTGGATTCTGAATGGATGCCCTTTAAGTTATTAGTAAAATCGGAAGGTGGAAAGACAAAGATTATAGGTACTACTATTTCAAAAATGGTTTATCTATGTAAAAAAGGATATGATCCTATAATATTAATAGATTTAGATGGCGGTAAAATTGAATGTTTCATAGATAAATTTAAAGAGAAGTTAATTGATAGATTTAAAAATAATAACTTAACTATAACCTCAAATGAATTACACAAAATTGATGATGCATTAATGCATTCGATGAGATTGTCTCAGGATAACAAATTAATAGGCACAATATATATAACTGGATTTTATCAAACTTTAGAGCGTACAACTGGAATTGATAATACTCTTCATACAGATGATAATAAAAGAATCATATCACAAAAATATATGGAAACAAGTAGAATACATGAAATATTTAATAAAGCATTAAGCAATTCTTAAACATTTTCAACTTTTATTCTAAATCTATTTATTATACAAATTCCCATATTTTCTATAAAATAATAAAAAATTGATGCTAACATCCAGCCTCCAAAATGTATGTGCATAACATCTTCAAAATTCTCGATGTAGTTTGGAAGGAGCTGTGCCCCTGTAAGGGACACGTCCCCGCGACGCTCGTTAATACTATACATGATTGGAATTTTGACCTTATGATGCTATGCACCCCAAATTCTACTAAACCGCATTAATGTTACTTTTGTATCTTTCTGATGGTATTTTATATCCTATTCCCTGATGTAATCGTTCCTCATTATAATATTTTACGAAAATATCAAGAGTATCCTGCCCCTGCCTGAATTCCTGCTTTAAGGTGCCAAACCACCGCTCTATTTTGCCATTAGTTTGGGGGTGATGAATTCTTCCAAGAATATGCTTAATTTCATGCGCCTTACAAAATTCTTCAAATGGGCCGTTCTCATGAAATTGAGGGCCATTATCAGTAAGGATGTGTTCAGGCTTATTATACTTCTTAATGGCTTTGGCAAAAGCCAGTAAAGTATTCTCTGTTGTTGCATTATCAAAACGCTCTGCATGGACAATGAATCTGCTATAATTGTCGATAAAAGCGATAATATACTTTCCGGTAAAGGGGCATTCTGTCCAATCAGTATGCCAAAGAGCATTTGGTTTAGGCCACTCATACTTTACAAATTTTATTTGTGAAGGCCTGTTTCTCTTATTCATCTTTAACCCATATCTGCGGTATATTTTCTGGAGCTGGCGTTCAGATACTGTAAATCCTTTTTCTTGCAGGCTAAGCCATATTTTATGGACTCCGGCATTCCGCTGTGCCCATAAAGATAATATAAATATCTCAAAATTAATGCTAATCCGGATTTCTTCAGCGCCTGGCTTCTTATTCTGCAGCCCCTTTTCACTGTATCTCCCATAAAGATAAATCCATCTATAAATTGTTTGTTTTGGGATGCCTCTGATCTCAGCAATTTGCTCTACTGGTGTAATGCACAAATTAACATGTTTTATCACTTTAAGCTTAAAATTTAAACTATAAGCCAATTTAACACCTCCTTTAAACATACTTTACCAGAAAGAGTACTACTGTAACATAATTATGGTTTAGCACAAAACTCTGCCAAATCGCTACCTTTATAAACACCAAAAATACTTTTTCGGATTGCGAGAGAAAGGAACACAAAGGCTTAAACGCATTTTCTCGTCTTGAAAAAGCTTATTGAAGGTTTACAGATGAATACAAAGAAAATTAAGCCGTTATTGCCAAGTTTAAAGGAAAAGAAGCGATATTTGCTTTTTAAAGTTCACTCTAAAGAGCTATTAGGCGATTTTAAAAGCATAAATAACGAGATTCATCACTCATGCTTGTCATTTATGGGTCAAAAAGGGACAGCGCAGGCGGGATTATGGGTCTTGCCTGACAAATATGACCAAGACACACAGACAGGGATATTGAGAACAGGCAATAAATATGTCCATGATGTCAAGACCTCACTCTCTTTGATAAAAAAAATAAACAGCGAAGACGTTGTTTTTCAGACGCTTTTGGTTTCAGGGACATTGAAGAAGCTAAGCTTCAGATGAAAATTCAGGTGAAAGATCCAAAATAAAATAAAAAGGTGAATAAAATGCAGCAAATGAGCCATCAGGTAATGGGATATGACAGGGCAATCACAATGTTCAGCCCTGACGGAAGATTATTGCAGGTTGAATATGCAAAGAAGACTGTAAAGCAGGGTTCAACAGCGATAGGCATGGTCTGCAAAGACGGCGTTCTCCTGGTCACAGACAAAAGGATCGTTGACAATCTTATAGTCGCGGAATCCATTGAGAAGATATACAAGATTGATGATCATATCGGAGCGACTGCTTCAGGCATACTTTCCGATGCGCGTGTGCTGATTGAAAGATCCCAGCTGAAGGCGCAGCAGAACAGGGTCACATATGACTCTCCGATAGATGTCCTTTCAATCGTGAAGGACATATGCGACCTGAAGCAGATATGCACACAGTCTGCAGGGCTTAGGCCATTCGGCGTTTCAATATTGGTGGCAGGCGTGGATTCATCCGGCGCATGCTTATTTGAGACAGATCCGACAGGGATCTATTTCCAGTACAGGGCAGCAGTGATCGGCGAGGGAGAGACAGAGATAGAGGAAGTGCTCCAGAAAGAATACAATCCTGAAATAACGATTGAAGACGGATTGAAGATTGCTGTGAGGGCGCTGAGCAAAGTGCTTGATGAAAATTTCAACATTGACAGGCTTGACTGCGCCTATGTAAGGTTGGATGACAGGACTTTCACAAAAGTCCCAAGGGCAAAAGTGGAAAGGATACTGAAGGATGTCAAGAAAAAATAGGCGGCAGCCCTGAAAAAAGAAGCTGAAAAAATAATCCTGAAAAGAGGGGAATGAAAAATGAGCTTTAAAGGAAGACAGACGATGGATCATGAAAGGGTTTCTTTTAATCTCGCAAGGCTGAAAAAAGGAGGCATGCATTTTGAGGTTGCGATTGACCCGGATCTGGCAGTGGAATTCAGGAAAGGAAAAAACGTTGATATAAAGGAAGTGATCAAAAGCGAAAAGATATTCCATGATGTGAAGAAAGGTGTTTTTGCAGAGCATACACATCTTAACGAATTGTTTGGAACTGATAATATACTTGAGATCGCAAAAAGGATAATCATGGAAGGAGAGATACAGCTCACAGAAGAATACAGGACAAAGATAACAGAGGAAAAAAGGAAAAAAATAATATTCCTTATCAGCAGGAATGCGCTTGATCCGCAGACAAAGCTTCCCCACCCGCCTGCAAGGATAGAAAGCGCGATGGAAGAGGCAAAGGTAAGAATCAATGACACAAAAACCGCGGAAGAGCAGGTTGACGACATAATAAAAAAATTAAGGATCGTGCTTCCGATAAGGATAGAGAAGAAAAAAATAAATATAAAGGTTCCTCCTGAATTTGCAGGAAAGGCCTACGGCACAATAGCGCAGTTTGCCGCACCGCAGAATGAAAAATGGCATTCAGACGGAAGCTATGAATGCGATGTGGAGATACCCGCCGGACTGGAGCCTGACCTTTATGAGAGATTAAATCACATGACTCATGGGGGAGTGCATACCAAAGTGATGGAATAGATTATGCGGCAGGACAAAAGCAGGCCAATGATTAATGTGATGACAGAAATAAATGATGATAAAAAACAAGACAAACACAGACAGATCATAAAAAAATCAATAAAACCTAAAATTACGGTGAAAAACATGGGAGAAATAAAAATTAAGGAAAAAGAAGTTGCTGTGCCCGGAGAGGTAATAGCAGCAGGAATTGATTTTCTTCCTTCTTATGGAACATATAGGAAAGGAGAGGAAATAAGGGCATTAAGGATGGGAATTGTAAGGATTGAGGGCAAGGTGATAAAGCTGATCCCTCTGTCAGGGAGATACATGCCAAAGCGCGGCGATACGATAATCGCAAAAGTTGTTGATATCCTCATGAGCGGATGGAGAATGGAGATGAACTCCGCTTATGTCGCGGTGCTTCCGCTTAAGGATGCGACATCCGCATATATTGAAAAAAATTCAGACCTGACAAGATACTATGCATTGGGCGATTATGTATGCACAATGATAACAAATGTCACCTCGCAGAAGCTTGTTGACATAACGATGAGAGGGCCCGGCCTGAGAAAATTATCCGGCGGAAGAATAATTGAAGTGAACACAAACAAGGTCCCGAGGATAATCGGCAAGCAGGGAAGCATGGTTACGATGATAAAGAATGCGACCGGCTGCAGGATTGTGGTCGGCCAGAACGGCCTGATATGGCTTGAAGGAGAGCCTGAGATGGAAAATATTGCAGTTGAGGCAATAAAGAAAGTTGAAAAAGAAGGCCATCTGTCAGGGCTGACTGATAAGGTGAAGGAATTTCTGCAGAGCAGAATCCCAAACGCAAATGTGAATACTGAGCCTGCGCATCAGGAAAATGAATTTGCTGATGGAGATAATAACGCAGGAGGCAATGATGGATACGAACAGCATGATAGCAGGGGCTTCAGAGAGAGAAGGGGCTTCAGCAGAGGCTTCAGGGAAAGAAGAAGCTTTGACAGGGGGCCAAGAAGATATTGATCCCCCAAATCAGATGCAATCAGATGCAGAATGATAAGATAAGAAGCATGATCAGATGCAAAATAATCAATTAACGATAATCAATGGTGAAGAAAATGAGCTACACAAAAAGAATAGACGGAAGAAAAAGCTTTGAAGAGCCAAGGCCGATCTCAGCAAAAGCAGGAGTCATACCGAGAGCGCATGGCTCTGCGATGTTTCAGATAGGGAATACAATCGCATATGCGGCTGTATACGGCCCAAGAGAGCTTCATCCAAGATTCCTCCAGGATCCGAAAAAGGGAGTCTTGAGATGCAGTTATAACATGATGCCGTTCTCCGGTTCAGGAGAGAGGGTAAGGCCCGGGCCGAACAGGAGGGCAAAGGAAATCTCAATGGTCACAACAAATGCATTGCTGCCTGTTGTGGACCTGAGCAATTATCCAAATGCGGTTGTTGATGTTTTTATTGAATTTCCGCAGACAGATGCAGGATCAAGATGCGCAGGAATATGCGCAGCGGCAATTGCGCTTGCAGACGCAGGCATACCTATGAAAGACCTGGTGTCGGCAGTTTCTGTCGGAAAAGTTGACGACAAGGTCGTTGTTGACCTTGATTATAATGAAGAATCCTATGAAGATGGGCCTGTCGCGGACATACCTATCGCAGTGATCCCAAGCACAGGAGAGATAACCCTGCTGCAGATGGACGGCGAGATCTCAAAGGATGATCTTATAAAGGCGATAGAGATTGGAAAAAAGGCGCTGGTAAAGATAACAGAGATACAGAAAGCTGCGCTTAAGGAAAGATACAATGCAGAGGAGATCGCAAGCAATAATGCAAAATTCAGCGAAGATAATCAGGAAAATCAAACTAATGGCGGTGAGCAAAATGAATGATGGCTTAAAGGAACACCTTATCAAATCACTGCAGAAAGGAGTAAGATATGACGGAAGGTCTCTGACAAAATACAGGCCTATAACAGTGGAATATGGAATATCAAAATCAGCAGAAGGTTCTGCAAGAGTCAGGATAGGAGAGACAGAAGTCCTTGCAGGGGTAAAATTATTTGTTGACAAGCCTTACCCGGACACTCCGGATGAAGGAAGCCTCATGGTCGGAGCAGAGCTCCTGCCGCTGTCTTCGCCACTGTTTGAAGGCGGGCCGCCAGATGAAAAGTCAATTGAGCTTGCAAGAGTGGTTGACCGCGGCATAAGAGAGGCAAAGGCAATTGACACAAAAAAACTGTGCCTGATAAAAGCAGAGAAGATATGGGTCGTTTCCATAGATATCTGCACAGTGAATGATGCCGGAAATCTTCTTGATGCCGCAGGCCTGGC
>Ga0208375_1002651_pt1 | contig 16370 bp, 23 predicted proteins | sample RifOxyD1_FD_184038 | JGI IMG/M metagenome (GOLD analysis project Ga0208375, IMG submission 184038) | Soil microbial communities from Rifle, Colorado - Rifle Oxygen_injection D1 (SPAdes) | ecosystem: Environmental > Terrestrial > Deep subsurface > Rock core/Sediment | place: Rifle, Colorado... | reverse complement strand
ATCCACATTAATGCTTCCAAGAAAACAAAAGTCATGACTATCTTTTTTCTTGTATGGTGCTCCATCAGCCTGCTTCCCCATAGCTGAGCGAGAGGCGAGGCTAATTCTGAGAAAGAGCTTATCATGCCAATATGAAATGAATTTGAGTTTAATGCAAGTGCAAAAGGAGTTATGTATGAACTCCCAAATCCTCCTGACAGGCTTGCGGCAGTTCCTTCTTTTATGCTTTGCTGGAGCCCGTGTTTTTTCAGAGTAAGTTTTTGCTGGGTTTCCTCTTCTTGTTGCATTCTTTAAAGAATTTAGACTGATTAATAAAGATTATGGGTTGGTTAATTGTTCTAATCCTCCTGTTGCTGGTTTTGGCTGTCTTCTTGAATTTAATATTTTTTTTGCTATTCTGTCTCTCATTTTTCTAATGGTTCTGTTTCCCTTTTCTGTTATGTATGCTATGGTTACTACTTCTCTATCTGCTTCATAAGAATGCAATAAAACTATTTTTCCGTCAAAATTTAACTGCGCGTTTCCATATGCTGTTAATCTTTCTTGAACTCTGTTGTTTTTTTGAATTGCTTCTTGCAGTCTTAGCGGGGTTTCTCCTTCTGTAAATCCTTCTGCTAATCTATATCCCTCTCTTCCTAAGTAAAATATTGCAGCAGGTTTGAGTTGGTGTGTTGGGGGTGATTGTATAAATTTAACCAGCATTTGTGCGGCTATATAAGGAATTCTTTTTGTTCTATTCACCAATATTTCTTGGGCTACTATTAATCTTCTTGCAGCTTCATTTCCTTCCTCAATTCTCTTTAATAATAATTGTTTTTCCACTTCTGATTTTCTTTTTGATTGTTTTAGTAGCTGCTCTTGTGTTCTTGTTTTTTCTTCTGCTTCTCTAATTCCTACTTGAAGTAATTTTGTTGCAAGGGAGAATTGTCCTCTCTCTTTTTTTATTTGAGCAGACAAATCGTCTTTTTCTGTTGATATTGTATCTCTTTCTGCTCGCAGTGCTTGATAATGAGGTGTTTTTTCTATAACTTTTCTTACAATTCTGTCTAATAGTTCTATTACTTTGTAATAAGCTTGTGGCATAATGATAGTTGAGAACCATAAAATTTAAATACTTGTATATACGGGATTGTGTATACGGAGTTGTATAATATGGATTTATTTGACGCAAAATTAATATGCAAAAAGTGCGGTTTGGAAATGAAGCCTGTGGTTGTAAACAAGAAAGGGCTGAATTTGAGGGCTATGGAATGCAGTGGGTGCAAAGATAAAATTGTTCATCCTTCCGATTTGCACGCTTTTGAACATTATAATGATTTGAAGGGAAAGATATTTAATGTTAAATTGAGAATGGTCGGAAACAGCCATGCGATTAGCATTCCAAAAGAAATAGTTGATTTTTTCAATGAGACGAGCGGAGAAATGAATAAGCATTTTGATAATATGGTAAGGCTGTGTTTTGAGGATTTTGGAAGGTTAAGTGTTAGATTTGGCGAGGAGGAAATTTAAATGACAAAAATTGATGGAATAGGATTGAAGGTTATGGAGTCTTTGCAGGATGATGTCTATAAGGGTGTCGCGAGAATAGACCCAAACATAATGATTGCCCTCGGGTTGGGCAGAGGGGATATTATTTCTATTAAGGGGGAGAGAGAGACTGTTGCTATTGTTGACAGAGCTTACCCTGCTGATGTTGGGGAGAGGATAATTAGAATTGATGGATTAATTAGGAAAAATGCCAGAACAAGTGTTGGGGAGCAAGTTGCTGTCAAGAAGGCTGTTGTCAAGTCGGCGAAAAAAGTTGCTATTGCTCCAGCCCAAAAAGGAATTACTGTTCAGGGTGATCCTGAAATGCTGAAGCATGGTTTGTTAGGGAGGCCTCTTGGGAAAGGGGATATTATCTCTCTTGGGGGAACTCAAAGAAGGAGAGATTTGATGGGAGATGGATTCCCGGATATTTTTGGAGACTTTCAGGACATGTTGGGACAAGCAGGTTTTGGGGGATTTCAGCAGTTAAGGTTTGTTGTTGTTTCTACCAACCCTTCTCAATTATGTTTTATTAATGAAGATACTGAAATTGTTTTGAATACAAAGGCAGTTGATATTTCTGATGATGCTATTCCAGGCATTACTTATGAAGATGTTGGGGGTTTGACAGAGGAAGTTAAGAAGGTTAGGGAGATGATTGAACTTCCTTTGAAGCATCCTGAAATTTTTGACAAATTGGGCATTGAACCGCCGAGGGGAGTTATTCTTCATGGGCCTCCGGGAACGGGGAAGACTTTGCTGGCTAAAGCCGTTGCTAATGAGACAGAATCTAATTTCGTTTTGCTTAATGGACCAGAAGTAATGAGCAAATTTTACGGGGAAAGCGAGAAGAAAATAAGGGATATTTTTGAAGATGCGGAAAAAAATGCCCCTTCAATTATTTTTATAGATGAGATTGATGCAGTTGCTCCCAAGAGAGAGGATGTTCAGGGAGAAGTTGAGAGAAGAGTTGTTTCTCAGATATTAACCATGATGGATGGATTGAAATCAAGGGGAAAAGTAGTAGTTATTGGTGCAACCAATAGAATTAACTCTCTGGATCCTGCTCTGAGGAGGCCTGGAAGATTTGATAGGGAGATTGCTATTTCCGTTCCAGATAAGAAGGCAAGGCTGAATATTTTGAAGATTCATACTAGAAATATGCCTCTGACGAAAGATGTGGATTTGAATAAATTGGCTGCTAAAACTCATGGTTTTGTTGGCGCCGATTTAAGTGCTTTGACGAAAGAAGCTGCTATGAATGTTCTGAGAAAACATCTTCCGGAGTTGAAATCTGATGAAGATGAATCAATTTCTCCTGAGGTTCTGGAAAAGATTAAAGTTAGCCTGAGTGATTTTGAAGAATCTTTGAAAGTTGTGAGGCCTTCTGCAATGAGGGAAGTTTTGGTTGAGACGCCTAATATAGGATGGAATGATATTGGGGGGCTGGATAATACTAAAGAGTCTTTGAGAGAAGCAGTTGAGTGGCCTATTAAAAATCCTCAGGCATTTGAGAGGATGGGGATAAGGGCTCCCCGCGGGATTTTGCTTTATGGGCCTCCTGGAACAGGGAAGACTTTGCTGGCTAAGGCGGTTGCAAAAGAGTCCGAGGCTAACTTTATTCAAGTTCAGGGACCTTCTTTATTGAGTATGTGGGTTGGCAAGTCTGAAGAGGGAGTTAGGAAGATTTTTGAGAGAGCAAGACAGGTTTCTCCATGTGTTGTATTCTTTGATGAAATAGATGCTTTGGCAGGAAGAAGAGGAGTTGAACAAGGAACAAGAGTTACAGAAAGAGTTTTGAATCAGATGCTTGCTGAGATGGACGGGCTGGAGGATTTGAAAGATGTTACAATTATTGCCGCTACAAACAGGCCGGATATGCTTGATCCTGCTTTATTGAGGCCGGGAAGATTTGATAGAATTATTTTAGTTGATGTTCCAAATAAAGAGAGCCGGCAAAAGATTTTTGAGGTTCATCTTAAAAATACCCCTTTGGCTAAGGACGTAAGGATAAATGATTTGATTAATTTGACTGAAGGTTTTGTTGGAGCAGATGTTGAATCTCTTGTGAGGGAAGCAAGCATGAATGCGTTGAGAAAAGATATTGATGCCAAAGAAGTTACTAAAGAGGATTTTGAAGAGGCTCTGAAAAAAGTTAAGCCAAGTGTTTCTGAGGAAAGCGCTAAGAGATACAAAAAGATTGAGGAATATTATTTGAAGAGTGCTAAAGCCGGCGGAATGGAAGTTGGGCCGATTTATACTGGATAGTTATCTTTTGAAATATATAATTGTTTGTAAGAATTAATTTAATATCTTTCTTTCAATCTTTTGGATGAATTTTAAAAATAAGGTTGATTATTGGACAATAGTTTTCTCAATTCTTTCACTTATCCTATTTAATTTAGCCTTGCTTTTTCCTGAACAAAGAGCATTAATTTCTTTATTTGCAGTTGTTGCTATTATTTTCGCGTTATTTTTATTTTATATAAATAAGATAGATAATAATGAAATTTCTATTGCATCTTTGAATGATAATTTTGAGAAGCTTTCTAATACTTTTATAGAAAAGTTTAATTATATAAGGGAACTTTATGATATAAAGTTGAGGATAGAAATGTTAGAAAAGAAAAAAAAAGGGCAGATAAATTTAATGGATTTGGTTAAGATAATAGTTGCATTTGTTATTATTTATTTTATTATAAGTATTCTTAGGACTCTTGGATAACCTTTTTAAAGCCTGTTTTTGATTAGTAAAGATGAGAAATAAAAATGTTGGGTTTTTGATATCGGGAATTGCTGTTGTAGTTGTGATTATAGTTTTAATTTTTAATTCTGGACTGAGAACTATTGTTGGGCAGACCTGCACTCACGGACCTTCCTGCAGTATGTATGATACTATTGCAGTACAGACATGGGTTAGTTTGGCTATTGCTGGATTGATTTTAGTTATTGGATTGTTTTTGATTTTTGCCAGGGAAGAGGAGAGAATTGTTGTTAGGAAGGTTAGAGATAGGAAAAAGAAATTGGATTTGGAAGGGTTGGACAGGGACGAAAAGAAAGTTGTTAATTTATTAATTGAAGAGGGGAGAGCGATGTTTCAGTCAGCTCTCATGGAAAAAATAGATATAGGGAAAGTTAAGATGACGAGATTGCTGGATAAACTTGAGGCTAAACAATTTATTGAGAGGAAGAGAAGAGGGATGAATAATATTGTTGTTCTTAAAGATTAGTTGTGATAATCTTTTCTTTGTTAGTTAATATTATTGTATGTTCTGCTTGGGCAACTTTGCCCAAGTCTTTTTCTATTAATTGAGGATAGTGGTGCAAAATTCCTTGTGCTTCTATCTGCCTTAGAGATAGTAGCCCTCTTGAGTTGAATTTTTTATGAATCCATCTTGAACAGAATGGCAGTGTGTTGTAATTATCTTTTATGAACTGCAAAACCTGTCTTGCTAAGCTGTCTCTGACATTTCCTTCTTTTTCCAATCTATAAATTCCTGATGGTTTTCCATCTCTAACTACTCCAGAACCATTTGTTGCAAATGGCTCAATTGCATAGGCTCCTTCATCCAGTTCTAAATCTGAGGAATTATCAAAATTTGGAATTGTTATTCCTGAGTGGAGTTCGAATTTGCCTAATGAATGCCCGGATAAATTTCTAATTGATGTGAATCCTCTTGATTTTATCTCTTCTTCTATTTCTTTTCCTACTTCCGCCAAGGTAGAGTTTGTTGAAATTATTTCAATTCCTTTTTTTAATGCGGATTCTGCTGCTTGAATTAATTCTCTGTTTTCTTGATTGTCTTCCAAATCTAAAGAGAATGCAGTGTCTGCTACATATCCATCAATGTGGCACCCAATATCTATTTTTAATAGTCCTGATGCTTTTGTTTCATCATTATATTCCGGGGTCGAGTGCGCGGCTATTTCATTTATTGCTAGGCTTACTGGAAATGCAGGTTTTGCTCCTAATTCTTCTATTTTTGATTCTATCTTGTTTGCTATTTCTACTAGCAACATGTCTTTTTTTATTATAGATTTCGCAAATTCAACTACCTGAGATGCTATTTTTCCTGTCTGTTTTAGTTTTTCTATTTCTTCTTTTTCCATTGATAAATAGAAATCAACACCTTTAAAAAGGGTTTGGTTTTTGGGTTTGCATGGAAGATACATGCTGGAAAGACCCACTTAGGTTTTTGGATAAGAATGGGAAATTAATTGGAATTTATGATCCTACTAATCATAAATGTGTTGATGATTTGGCTAAAAGAATGGATGAGGCGTATTTTTCTGGCAAATTAAGTGAGATGAGGTATGTTGCTAATATGATAATTCTGGTTAAAAGGGGGCACGAGTTAACTGGTCCTCAACAAATAAGAATGAAGAGAATTAATGGGAAATCCGTAGAGAGATTAGTTAGTGATAGAGAGAACGGGACTTTTCCTGCAAGGTTGATGGAAGATTCTGGCCTTGGAAATAAGTAATATTTATAAAGTTTCGAGATTATTGTTTAATATGGGTCCTTCGGATGAATTATATAAGGCTTTTAAGGAAAGGGGATATGAAGGAGTAAGGGTTGTGATTAATGTTAAAGATAGTATTCATCACAGGAATGTTGTAAGTTTTTTGGAAAGATTGTATAGATTTGAGGAGAAATCTAAGAAAGTTGTTCTTGTGTCTGATTAATTCTTTAGTCTTCTGTCTTTTGGGACGTGATTGAAGATTTTTTCTTCATTTGATTTTCCGGAACCTATAAAATCTTCTTCATATTCAATTATATAAGTTGCTCTTGGTTTTTTTATTTGCAAATCTTTTCCTCTTATCCATTGTTCAAACTGCTCTTTGTTTATTTTTAGAATGTTTTTGGAGATTTGGCTTTTTAATAAATGGGGTGCATCAAAGGACAATCTTAAATCGTGTTCTCTTTTGATTAAATATAATCCCATTGATTCTATGTTCAGAGTAGAGTTTAATTCTTTTATTTCTTCTTTGCTTAGATGTCCTGTGAATGCCCTTATCTTTTCTTTTCCCGATTCAATTAAAAGAAATGGCAGATTTGTGATTCCGAACTGTTCATTTAGCTGCGCTGCTATTCTCTTTTTTTCGCTTGATTTTATGAATTTTATTTTCATCTACAACCTCCAGCGGGTTCTAGGCCAAGTAGGTCCAGAGGAAGTCCAGCATCCTTACAACCAGTGATCTCTTTTCCCATTATTACTTGAGGAAGATAAGTGTTTGCTATTTGAAATTTATTGTCTCTGATTTTTCTGTATCCATTTTTTTCGTAGAAGTGAACTGCTATTGGAGTTGAAGATAACTCCAATTTTTTCATTTTTTCTTCCTTTGCTTTTTGTTCTATAAATTTCAGCATTTGTGTTCCAATTCCTTTTCCTTTTTGATTGTGCCTTATATATAATGCTGAGACTTTGCTTTCGTGCAGGGAAATTGTTGCTATTAATTCTCCTTCTTCTTCTAATTTGAACATTAATTCCTGTCCTATTTTCTTTTCAACTTTCTCTTCTGAGTATCTCGTTTTCCAAGCTTCTATCTGTTCTTTTGAGTATTGAGGGTCTCCTACATTTTCAATAGATTCTTGTATTAATCTGCTTATCTTTTTGATGTCATTTTGGTTTGCTTTTATTATTGATGGGTTTCTCACTTGATTTCCTCCTTTAAAGTTAATTTTGCGAGGAAGAATCCCTCGCTGTCGTTGTCCTGAGGATAAATTCTGCATGAGTTTTCAACTTGTTTGTTGAATTTTTTTTCTTCCCATTCGGTTATTCCTTTTCTGCATTTCAGAGGCAGACAGATTGTTTCAACTTTGACTGGGAAGTTTTTCAATGCAAAATCTATGACTTCTTCATCTTCTTCTGGAGCATGAGTGCAGGTTGAATAGACTAAAGTTCCGTCTTTTCTCAGGCATTTTAACGCGAATGCCAGAAATTTTTTCTGCTGTCTTGATAAGTTTTTAATCATTTTTGGATTCCACATATTGAATGTCTTTGGAGACGAACGGAGAGTTCCTTCTCCTGAACATGGCGTGTCCAAAAGAATTTTATCAAACTTTATTTGCTTTTTTGACAGTCTTGAACATAGGGCGATTGCATCGTGTCTTGTTATTATTGTATTTGTGACTCCGCACCTTTCTAGATTTGCTGAGAGTATTTTTATTCTGTCTAGTTTTAAATCATTTGCGACTATTGTTCCGCGGTTTTCCATGTATGAGGCAATTTGAGTCGTCTTGCTTCCTGGCGACGCTGTTAAATCTAAAATTAGTTCATCTGGCTTTGGGTTTAGTGCAATTGGAGGGAGCATTGATGAAATTTCCTGAACATAATAATATCCTAATAAATGTTCAATAGAATTTCCTATTCCTCCAGGCTCTATTTCTGAGTTAATTACCATGATTTCCGGGTAATCTTGAAATGGCTGTTCAATTTTCCATTTTCTTTCAAGCTTTTTCTTTAGTTCTTCTGGAGAGATTTTTAGAGTGTTGCATCTGATAAAATTTCTTGGGGGTGTGTGAACTATTTTTTCAAATTTTTCAAAGTCTTCTTTTTTTGGAAGAAGTTTTTTCATTCTTTGTTCAAAAAGTGGCTTCATTTCGTATTTCATATTTTTATTTGGGGGGGAGAGGTTTTAAAACTTCGGATAGAAAGGTTTATTTGTAATTGTTTAATTAATTAATCATGATAGATTTGTTGGATATTTTGGATGGCAGGTTTCTCTATGAGATTCAGCGAGCTAAAATGGAAGAGTTGTGGGATAATAAAGAAGATGAGGTCTGGGAAAATCTCTAATTTTTTGCGCGGGTATTCAAAAGAAAATAGCTTCAATAATAGGTGAGGCGCGAAGCGCCGAACGCGCTCGGCATCTAATGTTAATTGTCGTCGAGAAAGGCGGTTAATAGGTATTAGACGAAGGTTAGAAAATCCAAGGCAGAACTCTTGTTATCAATAAATATACCCCTCCTATAACTACTGCTCCCATTATTACTTTTTCTATAATTCCAATTCTTCTTCCCCTTAATCTATATTCTTTTGGATCTAAGAATCTCCTTGGTTCTGGTTTATATCTTCTTTTCATAAGTCTCTTTTAGAATAGCACTATTTAAGTTTTAGGTAATCAGGTTTTTCAATTTAGAATAGAAGAGTTTATTTTCTAGATTTTATTTTTCCGTAGATGAATCCGATAAGTGCTCCAATTAGAAAGTTCCAAATAATAATCGCCACATCTGCAATAACCCCTGGTAAAAAATAGCTTGGTAAAATAAAAATAAATAAACTATTTTTTATGAAAGGTGGACAGTTTTCATAGCATATTGACAATGCAATAAAACCAACAATGAGGATTATTAGCGTGGCTAAGACGGTTCCGATAATCCCACCTTTCAACCAATAAGGCCAATCTTTCCAACCCATAATAAAAATAAAATCTCCTACTTTAAATACTTTGGCAATTACACTCGGAACAGGTTATCAAACAGACATCTGACCAACGAAGCTTTTAGTTCGCACTCGTGCCTCTTACGAGGAGACGCCCAATATCCATTAAAAGGCAAACACCAAGAATTTTTAGTTGTTGTTTGAATTCTTTGGTGCCATCGAGAACGAAGTTCTCGAGGTATCTCAATTCTTCTAGAATTGCTTTTTTTGTAAAAGACGATATTTGACTAACTTTCTGCACTTATTGATTATCGTAAACTTTAAATACTTGCACATATTACACATATTACGCAAAATAATAAAATGGTAAACATAACATTAGTCGTCCCAGAGGATATCAAGGGAGAAATGGAGAAATTTCCAGAAATAAACTGGAGTGTTATAGCGAGAGAAGCAATAAAAAGGAGAATTTTAATGCTTAAAAAATTTAGAGAATTTACTAAAGATAGCGAACTGATAGAAGAAGATACTATTCGTCTAGGGAGAGAATTGAACAAGTCTTTAAGGAAAAGACATGAAAAATGAATCTCATTGTAGATGCGAACGTATTGTTTGCAGCTCTTCTTAAAGAAGGGAAGACTATTGAAATTTTGTTAAATCCCTTTTTCAATTTTTACTCTCCAGAATTTATATTTGAGGAATTTGAGAAATACAAAGAGGAACTTTTAGCCAAAACTCATAGAACGCAGGAAGAATTTTCTGAATTGCTTGAGGATTTGGAGGAAATAATCAACATTATCCCAAGAGAAGATTATAGGGACAAATTTGATTTAGGAAAGGAAATTTCTCCAGACGAAAATGATTTTTATTATTTTGCTTTGGCTTTAAAGTTGAATTGTGCAATATGGAGCAACGATAAAAAACTCAAAGAGCAAACCAAGGTTAAGGTTTACTTAACGGAAGAATTAGTTGATTTGTCGGAATAAAAATTTGTTGCCGAAAGTTCTTTTAGCCTGAGTAAATTAGGCGAAGTTTGGGCAGTAATTCAAAAACATAAAATATTTAAAGTCTTATTTCTCACTATTATCAATTAACTCCATAGGATCATTTGCGATCCCGTGTTTTTTATAATGAATTCTGAATAACTTCTTTTTTAGAGAAGGAAGACAAAAAGTGGAGCACAGCCGAAAGAATTAAAAACTTGGCTTCTTCATAGAAAATATGGAAGAAATGATAAAAATATCAAGAGAAGAGTATGAGAAGCTGAAAATGCAAGCAAACATAGACCTAGACTTATTAAGGCAATTAGTTAATAGTTTAAAAGACATAAAAGAAGGCAGAGTAATAAGGGTAAAATAAAGTGCTAGGGTTCTTCGTCTTTCGTACGGTCTTCTCTAACTAGTTTTTCTATTTCTAACTTGAAAAATTCAAGGAAAAGTCTGATTGTATTGATGGTTTTTTGTTGTTTTTTCTTTCCGCTAATTGCAACAATATAAATTGCGCTCAAGTCTTCATAAACCAGAAAATAAATTCTGTAATTTTCAAATCTTGATTCTCTAAACCATTCTGTCCCAAGAGGATTTCCGTACTTTGAGTTAAACATCATTTTATTTTCAATTTTATCAACTCTGTCTTGAATAGATTTATCATATTTTGCGATTTCTTCTTGAAAACTAACAGAACGAAACACCCTATACTTTTTCATAGTAAACATAGAAATAACTAACATTAAAAATGTTCTTAAAAAGCGGGGGGTAACTCTCAAATACAAAAACATTTCCACCATCCACAGATTTTAAAATAAAGTGGATTGTTTACTGTTTTGGATAACATCATCGAAGGATTCACCGAGAAGGTCGAGGATTTGATTTGCAATTGGCTTGATTTGTTTGTCTATGTAATGCTGGTAATCTATTTTGTGCTGGAGTTTTTCAACCGGTTCAGGACCATCTGTTGTTATGTAATACTTGATTATGTTTGAATCCAAATGCTCTAATTTTCTCGCTGCCTTAACGTGCGGGGGGGTTGTTTTTGTGTATTCTTCTAATTTTTTTCTTATTGATTTGGTGTAGATTAATTTTTCATCTAATTTTCCTTTTTGCAAATCTTTTACATAAGATTTAATGAATTCGTTTATTGGCTTTTTGTGAAATACTTTGTCAAGAAGTTTTTTTTGGAAATCCTGTGCGGCGTCTGTCCAGTCTCCTCTTATTGCTTCCAGTCCGACTATCTCAATTTCTTCTTTTCCATTTACTTCTTTGAGTCCTGCGTATCTTTTCTTTGCTCCTTGAGTTGATTTTTCATCTCTTATTTTTGGGATTATAAGAGAGAGGTATTGTTTTTCAAATTCCAGTTCTAAATAGGATTTTCTGTTGTATTCTTCTTTGACATATTTTTCATAAAACTTGTTGATGTGTTTCTGGATTTTTTCTGCTAATTCGTTTGCTTCTTTTTTTTGCAGGTTGGATTGGACAAAAACGCTATCGGTGTCGGAATAGATTGTTTTGTATCCTAATTTTTCAATTTCTTTCGCTGTTAATTTTATTATTTCTCTTGCAAATCCTGTTATAGAATTTGCCATTTCCATATTGAAATATCTGCAGTTTGGAGATGCTAAAACTCCCCAGAATGAGTTCATTATTGTTTTAATTGCATAACTAGATAATTCTCTTCTTTCCCTTTTTGCTTTTTCTCTTGCCTGATGCAGTTTTTCGATTATCTCTGGCAGAATTCCATCTTGGTTTTTAAAATATGCTTTGTTCGGAGTTTCAATAGAATTTTTTTCTTTTTTGTCTAATCTTGAGGCGGGGTCTATATTGAAGGTTTTTAATATTGAGGGATATAGAGATTTGAAGTCAAGAACTAATATGTTGTGGTAAATTCCTGATTTTGTTTCCTGAACATATCCTCCGGTTATTCTTTCTTCTTTTGCAGAGAATTTTAGAGTAGGGGATACTAATCCTTTTTTTCTTGATTCTCTTATGTATAATGAATCAAATGATGCTATTGATGCGGTTATTCTATCTATTGGCATTCCTGTTAGTTGGGAACGTTCAACGGCCAAGTTTATTGTGTCCGCTTTTTTTAGGATGTCGTATGCTAATTTGCAGTCCTGTAAATTGTAGTCTACTAATTTCTGCTGGTTTGTTTTGTATAACTCTTCTATTTCTTTGTGCCTGTTTTTCCCTTTCAATAGTTTTCCTTCTTCTAAGACTGCCTGGGAAACATCTTCCAGAGTATATGAATCAAATTTCTTGTTTTTTATTGATGGGGCTTCTTTGATGAATGGGTCTCTTATGAAATTTAGTCCGTCAATAACCTGTCTTCCTACAAATATTGCTGATGAAGGCCTTAGAAAATTTGCCTCAATTCTTAACCTCGATTCTGAGTTATCTCTTCCTAAATCAAATGGAATTTTGTGCTTGTTAAACAGTTCTCTTAGATATACCAAGTCAAAATCAATTAGGTTCCAGCCCGTTATGATATCTGGATCTAATTTCATTAAAGCTGATTTGAATTTTTCTAAACACTCTGCTTCTGACTTGCAGGAAATGGTGTTTTGTAGTTTTTTGTTTGTCACAAAAAAGTTTTCTTTGTAATTGTCTGAGTGGATTCCTATGCAGAATAGGTTTCCTTCGCTGTCTGATTCTACATCTATTGATGCTATTTTTAGGTCTGGCTTGTAATTGGTTGGGGAGATTTTTGGATTGTAATATACTCTATCTATTTTTTCTGATGGTTCATAGTCCCCTTCAATTTCCAATGTTCCAAGAATGTCATTATCCATCATAAATCTGAAATGAGGTTTTATGTCGGCTTCATATGTTTCTATTTTTTTTCTTATTGAGTTGTATAAATTATTCAGTTCTGTTTGATTTTCTGATGAGATTTTTATTACTTTTTCCCCTTTGAAATTTGTTAAATTTGTTTTTTCAGTTTTGAAGTTTTTCAGAAGTTTCTTGATTTTCTTTTCTTCTTTTTCTTTTATGAAAAAATATGGCGTGAATTCTGAAACTGATACGAAAGATTGCCCGTTTTCAAGTTTTCCGAATAGTTGGATTTGTGTTTTGCCTTCTGTGTTGGTGTATGTCGGATAGACTATAAATCCTTTCATATTTATTGAAAGAAATTGGGATTTATAAGGTTTGAGTGATAAGTGCATTGTTGCGTTAACGGTGCTAAGGCATCTATAAATCTTTGAATAATTATAAAAAGTAGAAAAATAAGGTGATAATATGACCTTATTCAAAAATGTTGAAGAAATTGAAATATTGGATATGCAAGAATTAGTGGGAAATACAAGAGAGATAAAATCTTTAGACTTTAAGAGAATAATAAAAATAGATAATGACGCGGAAAAAGAGGAGTTTTTAGCAGACATATCATCCTTTGCTAATTCTGTTGGAGGGAATATAATCTATGGTATAGAAGAAGAAAATGGTCTTGCTACAAATCTATGTGGATTTAAAACCGATAATATAGATTCTTTAATTTTGAAAATAGAAAATTTGCTCAGAGATTCTATTAAGCCGAGAATTAACAATATCGGAGTAAAATCTTTAAAATTAGAAAATAATGACTTCATTTTATTAATTAGAATCCCAAAAAGTTGGAATTCTCTCCATATGATTGACTTTAAAGGCAAAACTAAATTTTATGCAAGAAATTCAGCAGGAAAGTATAAAATGGATGTTGATGAAATAAGAACTTCTTTTTCACTTTCAGAATCCATCACTGAGAAAATAAAATCATTTAGAAGGGAAAGATTATCAATTATCGAATCTGGAGAAACCCCAATTATTTTAAAAAATAAAGCTAAAATTGTTCTTCATATGATTCCTTTTAATTCAATTGGTAAATCAGAGAATTATGATTTAAGTTTTCTAATAAATCAAGAGACTCGCAAACCTTTGAGAACAATTATTGCGGAGTCAATTAACTACAATTATAATGTTGATGGATTAATTCTTCACGACCCAAATAATTTTTCTTATACCCAAATATTTAGACAGGGTATGATTGAATCTGCGTGTAATATGTGGGATACTGAAAATATAATTCCAAGTTATGCCTATGAAGATTGGTTATTAAAAACAATAAAGAATTATTTGGATATACTAAACGGATTAAATATGGATTTTCCAATAATCATTATGGTGAGCTTACTGGGCGTTAAGGGGTTTAAAATGAATATTTCTAAAGATTTAGAATGGAGATTAATAATCCCTAACGAAAATAAAATTGATAGAGATAATTTAATAATAAATGAAGTTATAATGAACAATAAAAATGAAGATATCTCCAAATTAGTTAAGCCCGTTTTTGATGCGGTTTGGAATTCTTGTGGATTTGCAAATTCTCTTAATTATGATGAAAGGGAGGTTTGGGGTAAAGGACCAAATGCTAAAAATATCTAAACCTTACTCATCTTAACCAAACTTAACCACTTATTTGTGCTTAAAGCTAATTCTGGTATGGCTTCTTCTGATGGCGTTTTATTGTTTATTCCTCGATGTTTTCTGATAAAATTATAGTAAATTTCCATTCCTTTCATGATTGATTTAGCACTTTCCAAAGAGCCATGAAAACCACGCATTATTTTTGTTCTGTCTCTTATTGTATTGTGCAATCTTTCTATCTTGTGGTTAAATCCCCTTTCAGAAGCTATCACAATATTGTGCTGAACTTTTGGATTAATCTTAAATTTATTATTAACTCCAAATGCTTTTCTTAAAACTCTTGGGTAACCTTGTAAGCCGTCTGTCGTAATTATTTTTATTTGTTCACCCGTTGCGAATTTACTTTTCTTTAGAACTCTTGTAAGATTTTCTATGGTTCTGCTTTTCATATAATCGGAAGCAACCATAAAACGAGTTTCTGTATCCATAACATCTACAAACCAATTCTGCTCTCCTAATCTATGATATTCCATTTCATCAGACTTAATTCTTGTCCAGATTGAATTTGTATATTATCTGTTAAGGTGCTTATCATATTTACATACTTTACAATCCACCTATAGATTGTAGAATAATGAGAATTTTTAGGAGCGAACATCTGTAAATGCTCTTGTATTTTCCTCAATGAAACTCCAGAATAATACAGGTTCATACAAGAAGTTATTTTATCCTCATGATTTTTCATTTTCCAAAAACCATAGTCTATTGAAAATCTATGAGAACAATCTTTACACTTATATCGTTGGACATTGCCCCTATTTTTAGTTTCTCTAACTCCATCTTTCTTAATGTTCTTTCCGTCACATTTTTCGCAGATTATTTCCTGTTTCATAGTATATACTCCTTATGTATATTATTCTTAAGGTATATAAGTATATAAACATTTCTATTCTGGAGTATATAACAAAAGATTTATATACTTTAGAAGTATAGTTATAGTATGCCACTAGTAGAAATAACTAAAAAGGGTTTTAAGTGTGAAAGATGTAAGCATGAATGGATACCTAATGACATAAAACAAGAACCAACGGTATGCCCTAAGTGTAAATCACCTTACTGGAACAAACCCCGTAAAAATAACAGAGGTAAATAACATGGAATTTGAAAATCAAATAATAAATGGGGATGTCTTAGAAGTAATGAAAAAAATACCAGATAATAGTATTCACTTAGCTATAACTTCTCCCCCTTATAATGTAGGTAAAGATTATGACAACCACAATGATAAAATGGATTATCAAGAATATCTTAATTGGTTAAATGGAGTTTGGAAAGAAACTCAGAGAGTTTTAGTTCCGGGCGGTAGATTCGCTTTAAATATCGCTCCAACCGGAATAAAAGATTTTGTTCCTATCCATCATGATTTTACAAATCAATTAAGAAAATTAGGAATGAAATTTAGAACAGAGATTATTTGGTATAAACAAACCATGCTTAAAAGAACAGCATGGGGGAGTTGGAAAAGCCCAGCAAATCCTCATGTAGTTCCATCTTGGGAATATGTTTTAGTTTTTACTAAAAATGGAGATAAATTATTTGGCGACCCTAAAGAGGCTGATATTACAGCAGAGGAATTTAAGGAATTTTCAGATGGGTTTTGGCAAATCCAACCCGAAAGACAAAGAAATGGGCATCCTGCTCCATTTCCAGAAGATTTAATTTATAGATTAATAAAATTTTACTCCTATAAAGGAAATATTGTTTTAGATATGTTTGGTGGAACTGGAACAGTTGCAGTAGTTTCACATAAAACCGATAGGAAATTTGTTCATATAGACATATCAAAAGAATATTGTAAAACCGCTAAGGATAGATTAGAAAAGATTAAAAGTGAGATATCTCAACAAAAAATTATCCAATAAGCATCTTCTTCAGGTCTGATGGTAACTCCTCTAACTTCTTTATTTTTCCACCATAAGAACTACTATCATGCCGAATATAAACTCCATCTAAATATTTTTCTGCTAAGGCTCTATCTTTCGTTGGTTTTTCTTGAGTT
>Ga0208375_1002648_pt1 | contig 16375 bp, 17 predicted proteins | sample RifOxyD1_FD_184038 | JGI IMG/M metagenome (GOLD analysis project Ga0208375, IMG submission 184038) | Soil microbial communities from Rifle, Colorado - Rifle Oxygen_injection D1 (SPAdes) | ecosystem: Environmental > Terrestrial > Deep subsurface > Rock core/Sediment | place: Rifle, Colorado... | reverse complement strand
TTATCATATACCGAAATCGTATCACTCTTTCCCACATACTAATAAATCCCTTTGTACCTCGTAAAATGTTAAATTGGCGCATATATACTCTTAATTAAAGAGTGTCATATGTATCTGAACTTATGCAATGGATAGTTTCTATCTATCTGAGACTTGATTAATGATTAGATTGAGCTTGTTCACTATTTATCAACAAACCCGCACTAACAATGCGGGTCTGATTTTTTATATTTAATTTTTACTTTTTTCCTACTTCTTCTCTTTAAACTCTGCATCCTTCACATCGCCTTCAGGAGCTTTATCGGTATTTATTGGATTATCTTTTGTAGGATTTGCCTGCTCTTGTTTTGCGGCTTCTGCTTGAGCTTTTGATAATATTTCACCTATTTTAGAAAGTTCACTAGATAGCGCTTCCGTAGCTTTCTTCATAAGAGCTATATCATTTCCTTCTTTTGCAGTTTTAAGATCCGTTACTTTATCTTCTATTGATTTACGTAGATCTGCAGGAACTTTATCTCCAGCGTCTTTTAGACTTTTTTCAGAAGTATAGATAAGCTGTTCTGCTACATTTTTACCTTCTATCATCTCCTTCTTTTTTGCATCTTCTGTACTATGCATCTCTGCATCCTTTTTCATTTTCTCTACTTCTTCCTTGGAAAGTCCAGAGCTAGCAGTAATCTTTATACTATTTGCTTTACCTGTTGCCTTATCCTTTGCTGTTACAGATAGTATACCGTTGGCATCAATATCAAATGATACCTCAACCTGTGGCATACCACGTGGGGCAGGAGCTATACCGTCTAGTATGAAGCGTCCTAGGGACTTATTATCGCCTGCTAGAGGCCTTTCTCCCTGTGTAATGTGTATTTCTACCGAAGTTTGATTATCCGCAGCTGTAGAGAAAATCTGGCTTTTCTGAGTAGGTATTGTAGTGTTCTTTTCAATTAACTTAGTAGCGACACCACCCATAGTCTCTATAGATAGAGATAGCGGAATAACATCTAGGAGTAATACATCCTTCACATCTCCTGCGAGTATTCCTCCTTGTATAGCAGCACCTACCGCAACCACTTCATCAGGATTAACCCCCATATGAGGTTCCCGACCGAAGAAATCTTTCACCGCCTTCTGCATCGCTGGCATACGAGTCTGACCACCGACTAGGAGAACTTCATTTATCTCTCCGACTTTGAATGGAGATGCATCCATTGCTTTCTTCGCTATCATTATTGCACGATCTATAAATTCTTTCGTAAGTTCCTCAAGTTTCGCACGAGTCATAGTGATTAGTAGATGCTTCGGTCCATCTGTACCAGAAGTGATGAATGGTATATTGACTTCTGTCTGCACAGCAGTGGAAAGCTCTATCTTCGCTTTCTCTGCAGCTTCATCCAGTCTCTGCAATGCCAATGCATCTTTCCTAATATCTATTCCCTCTTGCTTTTTGAATTCATCTGCAAGCCAATTGATTATCTTCTGATCTATATCCTTACCACCGAGATGTGCATCTCCATCTGTAGACTTTACCTCTACTACATTATCTCCAACTTCTAGTACAGATATATCGAATGTTCCACCTCCAAAGTCGAATACTGCTATCTTTTCATTCTTCTTCTTATCGAATCCATATGCTAGAGCAGCAGCTGTTGGCTCATTGATTATTCTCTTAACATCGAGTCCTGCTATTTTCCCTGCATCTTTCGTAGCTTGTCTCTGAGCATCATTGAAGTATGCTGGTACGGTAATTACCGCATCTGTTATTGTCTCACCGAGACGTGCTTCTGCATCTGCTTTCAATTTACCAATTATCATTGCAGAAATTTCTTCTGGGCGTAACCATTTGTCCCCCATTTTTACCTCTATTCCTCCTGATGCGGTTTTCTGTATTTCGAAAGGTACAGATGCTCTATCCTTCTGCACTGCTGGATCATCGAAGGTATGACCAATAAATCTTTTTATTTGATAAATTGTATTCTTTGGATTAGTCACTCCTTGCCTCTTGGCTAGAAGTCCTACCATTCTCTCTCCTGTTTTCGACAATGCAATTATAGAAGGTGTAGTTCTAGCACCTTCTGCGTTTTCTAATATTTTAGGTGTACCTGCTTCCATCACTGCTACTGCAGAGTTAGTGGTACCTAGGTCGATTCCGATTATTTTAGACATAGTTAAAAATAGATTAAATTATAATGTTAATAATAGAACAAAATAATTATCTATTTGCTGGTGCCCTCGTTGGTTGACTCATTAAAAAATCGAGAGTGAAATATGGAGAAAGTATAGGAGTAAAAGCGATAGAAGAATCAATAGAAACTTTAAGAGATTTTACACATGAAAGATATAATACTTTTTCTTTTTCAATCTGAGAGATCAGAGGTTCAGCGGAGATTATCTGACCCTGGAATCTGCCATTTTTTTCAATAATAGTAAATCTTACACGGACAAGAACACCGTTCTTATCCTCTACTATTCTTTCGAAAATACTATTTAGTTGTTTATTTTCCAAAGCTAACATTATGCATGTATTATATATCATTTAAGACTTTTTTCAAGTTTGCAAGATAATTAGGCTTATGGTATAGTTGAGTCTGTTGTTCCCCATACTTGGAGTCGTCCGAAAGAGCAATCTTATAGTTATGTCTCCCCAGCGAACTATAGGATAATTTGCCTCCAAGTAAAAAAGAGATCTGAGATGCACTCACGCATTCAGATTTCATTCCCCATCGTGAGAAGCCGATCCATTAGGCTCTAGTCTTTCTTACCGATTGACAACTAGAGTGGATCGGCTCTTCTTTTACCTAGATTCAAATAATTATTTCTTATAATCCCCCACCTTCACCTTTGATGCTTTGATTATCTTACCATTGAGTTCATAACCTTTCTGTATAACAGCTATAACTGTATGATCTCTCTTTTCATCATTCACTATTTCATGCTCTACCGCTTCATCTCTCATAGAATCAAAGAGTTTATCTATTGGATCAATTTCCTTCAGGCCGAAATCTGCTAATACTTTCTTCAATTGATTAGCAATATATTCTACTCCTATACGCCAATTCTTATCAGCTTTTTCCCAAGCTTCCTTATTACCCATTGCCATATTGAAACTATCAAGAACAGGTATAAGCTCAGTTATAATATTCTCATTGGAAAATCTGAGAAAATCCTTCTGTGCCTCCTCATCTCTTTTTCTAGCATTGATAAAATCTGCTTTATCTCTCTGCCAATTATCTAGATACTCTTGCTTCTCGGCAAGGGCTTTCTTCAGTTTCTCTCGAAGATTCTTTATAGTATCTGCACCGGATTCTTCTTCTGGCTCAATTGTTATTTCATCTTCTATTTTATCCATATTTTTATCTCTTTGACCACTGTGGAGATTTCCTTGCTTTCTTCAAACCGAATTTTCTCCTCTCTTTTGCTCTAGGATCACGCTTCAATAGTCCTGCTTTCTTCATCTTTCCTCGTAATTCTCTATCATATTCTATTAGTGCACGTGCTATACCTAGCTTCAATGCATCTGCTTGTGAGCTTATACCTCCACCAGAAAGTCTGACTGTTACTTGGAATTTAATTGTTGTAAGCTTCGAAGTAGCGAGTGATTCTTCTACAGTCTTTCTCAATTCATTCGTAGGGAAATAGTCATCCATCGTCCTATTATTGATTTCGTATGAAGTCTTCGTAGATGGAGTGATACGTACACGTGCAATAGAAGTCTTCCTTCTACCCACTGCTTCTATATACCTATTTTCATTTGTTTTATTTAATGTATTCATATGATTATTCTGTAATAGTAAGATTCTTCATCATCACTCTTCGTAGATTATTATTTGGTAACATACGATACACCGCCCTACGGAATGCCTCTGTTATACCCTTTCTTTCTATAAGATGTGATAGTTTCTCTGTATTGATACCACCACGGAATCCTGTGAAAGTAACATATTCTTTATTATCTTTCTTTTTAATATTTATATCAGCTCTTCCGCAATTGACAATAACAACCTTCACCTCTGGAGCTCTATTTCTTACGAATTTCGTAGAATTCTTACCCATTAGCAATATCGCTACTTCACTAGCTATTCTTCCCATTTTCTTATTTTTTGCATCTATTGTGTAATTCATAATATTTTATACAAATTCAATCATTGCCATAGCTACTCCGTCAAGTGCTCTTCTCGGAAGCTTCACTATCCTAGTATAACCACCATTCCTAGTCTTATACTTCGGAGCAATATTCTCGAAAAGGTTCTTCACTTCTTTCTCACCCATAATCCTAGAAATAAGAAGTCTTCTAGAAGCGAGAGTGCCTGTCTTGGCCTTCGTAATCGCTTTCTCTATATATGGACGTAAAGACTTGGCCTTAGCGAGAGTAGTAGTGATCCTACCTTCATTGATAAGATTCCTTGAAAGAGAGCGCATAAGGGCATCCCTTTGTACCATTTCCCTACCGAATTTTCTTTTTGAAGAATGATGCCTCATGTTTTTATATTATTTTAAATTTATACCATATCCTGCAAGAACTTTCTTTATTTCCTGTATTCCCTTATTACCTAAACCATCAATATCCAATATATCTACTTCCTTCTTTCTTGCAAGACCTCCTACAGTACGTATATTAGCATTGGACAGAGCCTTCACTGATCTAGGAGAAAGACCAATAGCATCTATACGAGTCTTAAGGAATTCCATATCTAGTTCTGTCTTTGGTTCACTTTCTTCTTTCTCATCTTCTTTTGTTTCCTCTTTTCTCAATTCTTTCACTTCATCTTCTTCTTTGAAACCAATTATGGATTTCAATTGGGAGATCATTATTATAATAGATTGTTCTAGAGCTTCCTTGGGAGTTATAGTTCCATCTGTCTCAATATTAATACGTAGTCTATTGAAATCAGTCCTATCGCCGACACGCATATTCTCTACTTCATAATTAACTTTCTTTATAGGAGTAAAAGTAGCATCCATAGATATAGTACCTATATCTACTCTGTCTTTATGTAATGTTTCCTTCGGTACATATCCTAGACCCTTCTCTACTGTTATATCGATATCTAATTCTGCGCTTTTATCTGTAAGATTAGCAATCTCTAGATCTGGATTGATTATCTCTACCTGTCCTGGACATTCTATATCACGAGCTGTAATAACCTTTGTACCCTTGGCCTTTATTCTTAGTATTTGTGGTTCATCTGTAGAAAGTCTAGTACGGAGTTTCTTCAAATTTAATATTAGAGTGATAACATCTTCCTTCACACCAGTTATAGATGAAAATTCATGATCAACTCCCTTGATCTTCACACCAGTTACAGCAGAACCTGGAAGAGATGACAGTATTATACGTCGCAGAGAATTCCCTAGAGTATGACCATACCCTGGATAGAATCCATCAATTTCATAAGTACCGATAGAAGCATTCTCTTCTATGATCTTCGGTTTTGACGGTATTATTATAGTATTTGTAGACATATATTTATTATTAAAATATTAATTAATTAAATTAACGACTATAGAATTCTAGTACTGCAGAAACACTGAATAGAAGCTCACTTTCTACTGCATGTGGAACTCCATCTACTATTATCTCCTTCTTATCGAAGTCCAGCTTGAGCCAAGAAGGTAGCTTCACTGCCTTCAATCTCTCATCTAAATTCGTGAATAATGCTTTCTTCTTGCTACCTTCTCTTATACGTATAATATCTCCGACTGAAACTTCATAAGATGGGATAGTTACTATTGTGCCATTCACAGTGAGATGTCCGTGAGATACCATCTGTCTTGCAGCCTGTCTTGTCGGTGCATAGCTAGATCGTAGAGCAATATTATCGAGACGTCCCTCTAGAGTCCTTATTAATAGTTCAGCAGAATTACCTTTTTTTCCTATTGCATTCTTTACATATTTTGTGAATTGCTTCGAAGTGATACCATAGCTCCATCTTGCTTTCTGTTTCTCTAGCATACCTAGTCCATATCCACTCTTTACTCCTTTTCTTTTATTGCCATGACTTTCTGCTCTCTTCCCTGCACGGATAGCATATTTCTGTGTTTGAGTTTTCTCAAATATTGGAACTCCTAGACGTCTTGCAATTTTGTACTTTGGTCCGATAATCATAATATTATAAAATTAAACTCTTCTTGGTTTCTTCGGCTTTGGGCCATTATATGGTACTGGTGTGGTGTCCTTTATGGATGAAATATTCACACCCTTTGAAATAAACCCTCTTATAGCACTCTCGCGACCAGAGCCTACGCCCTTCACTACTACATCTATATCCTTCAGACCATAAGTCTGGGCCTTAGCTGCCAATGTCTCTCCAACCTTCGCAGCAGCAAAAGGGGTACCTTTCTTAGCACCTCTGAAACCTAATGAACCACTAGAAGACCACATAATAGCATTACCATCCTTATCTGTCAGTATGACTTTAGTATTATTGTATGTTGACTGTACATGGAGTATTCCTGAATCTAGGCGTTTAGTAGCAGAAACTTGCTTTGGAACAACAGCAGTCTTACCCTCTGCTTTTGAGTTTTCTTTCTTATCTCCTTCTGTTGTTACAATCCTTTTTTTGCCCATATTATTATATTATTTATTATTTCTTTTCCTCCTTCTTTCTTCCAGAACCCATAGTCTTCCTGACATTACCACGGAGAGTTCGGGAATTAGTCTTCGTTCTCTGTCCACGGCTTGGGAGCTTCCTAGCATGACGTATTCCTCTATATGCCTTTATATCTTTCAATCTCTTTATATTGGATGCGACTTCTCTACGTAAGTCACCCTCAATACGAAAAGATTCAATGATTTTCCTTATTTCATTCTCCTGATCTACTGTAAGATCTGTTGATTTCAAAGATGTATCAATCTTCGCTTCCTTTAATATATGTAAAGCTCTAGATCTTCCAATACCATAAATCTCCGTTAATGCAATCGGAAGTCGCTTAGTATCTGGAATTGTAATACCTAATATACGCATTATTTTCTTTATCCTTGTCTTTGTTTATGACGAGGGTTTGATTTGCAAATAACATAAACATATCCCTTTCTTCGGACTATGCTACATTTGGAACAAATCGGTTTTACAGAGGCTTTTACTTTCATTATATCTAAAGTCTTTTGCTTATTCTTGCCCTTCCACCATACGGGTCCAGAGTCATCTCAACTCTATCACCTATGAGAACCTTGATGCGATGCATTCTCATTTTACCTGCTAAATAAGCCATAACAATATCATCCTTACCATCTATCTTCACCTGAAATAATGTATTAGGTAATGCCTCGACGACAACTCCATACGATACACTTATTGTAGGTTTTTGATTCGAACTATTGGATTTATTAATATCTTGTTGCATCAAATTAGCACGTCAAATAATAGTATCAAAACATATTATATAAGTCAATGCTTTATCTCTATAGCTATATCTTTCGTAACACTTGGGAAGGATCTCATCCAAAATGGTGTTATGCGAGAATAGGCATTGTCTATCGCTTCATATCGTGAGAATATATTGGAACTTTCGCTTAATTTCATACCCTTTAGCTCTTCTTTCAATTCTTCTTGATTGAATTCACCAGTAAGAGTAATCTGCCCCTTCACAGTGAAGTTCACAGGTCCACCATCTCTAGGTGAGAAATCCTTCTGATTGATAATTGTAAAATCCACATCATCCAATCCACTTATATTATAGTCTAATGAGGGGAATTTATTAATATCTTTCTCTGCTATAAATTTCACGAATGAATCTTTCTTGAAAACAATACCATATATAGTCGCCTTTATGGATAAATCTGCAGAATTCGCGTCTTTCCTTATTATATCTATAGGACTATATTCAATAGTATAAGCATCTGCAAACATGACTTTATCATAAGTAATAGAGGACTTTATTTTCTCCATAAGATCTACTTTTAATAATTCCTTTATATTATCTGTTGTAGCTTTCTCTATATCAGCTCCGATTATCTTCTTATTACCCTTGAATCCGCCAGAAATATCAGTCTTCATCTTCGCATAGACTTTGTCATATTTTGCTCCGCCTTTAAAGGCGACAATATTCAAAATATTATTATTCAATTCGACATTATACTCATTGCCAGCTTGATCAGCTATGACTTTCATGGAAATACTACCTGGAGTAGGAATACCACCGACACTCCTAGATGCAGGTATAACAATAGCAGATACTGTTCTATATACTATTCCTGGTACATTGGATAATCTAGTACCAGCTACGAGAGTCTGGCTAGATGATTGTGTATTGTATATAGTGACTGTTCCACCAGCCTTAGTCTCTACTGTAGGTCCATCTGATGCCGGTATACTCTGACTCATAGTATTAGTATCAATTATTATTTCATAAGGTAAATCAGGAAATTTCGCATCCTTATTAGCAGTGAATGTACCATTAATATTTATTTCTGCAGTTTTCGGAATAATAGATACTACAGCTTTCAGATATAGAAGAGATGTTGCAGCAGCTATAATAGCTACTCCTACGAATATAATAGCGAATGTGATTAGAGTACCCCATAATCTTTTCTTTTTCTTATCAGATTTCTGAGAATATTCTATTTCTTCGAAACTCGGAACAATATCATTCTTCTTTATATCACTCTCCTGTTCTATTATTTCAGATGTATCTAGAGTATCTGGAGTTTCTGACATATCTCCTGTTACTAATATATCAGGCTTCCTCTTGTCAATATTCACCTTCCTCATACCAATAGAAAGATTGCGTATTGTACGCTTGTTTCCTGGAACAATGTCTTGTACTACTCTTTTTTCATTCATAATACTTATTATAATTATACCACACCATTCAAAGCAAAGGCGTATATACCGATAAGTGAATTCTTTTCCAAAGAACCTTCGAATACAACAGAATTATCTAAGAATGTATCATCGAAAGCAATAACTTCGAAATGTTCTGACTCTAGAGCATTCTTGAAAAGTTTGAAATGATTGTGAGTAGATAGATATACAGCGCGCGGTATGAATTTATTATCATTCATATCATTTAATGTTTTCATAAATTGAGATTTCCAACTCTCTACTATTGATAATAGACTCTTCAATACTTTCTGTTCTTCTGATTTTTCTAATTTCGCATCTTCATACATAGATATAGAGGAATCACTAGTCTTCATTGTACTCTTCATGGCTTGTGATAATTCCCTAGATATTGTCGTCCTACCTATAGGGAAAGATGCGAGATGTGAGCTCAAATTCCTCTTCACAGCTACTATATCTGTCAATTCTCCATGAATATGGAGTGATATATATTCATCTCTATTATCTATCAATTCTCGAAGTGCTGTATAACGTAGTAGAAGTGCAGAATGATAATAGACTTTCTTTATACCTAGAATCTCTTTTACTATTGAATCTATTTTCTTCAATATCTTATATGAGCTCATAGTAGTTGCAAATGATACTTCTAGGGATTTAGCTCTCTTACCTCTATAGTCAGAGACAGAGTAGCCATTGAGCTTCACATCGAATATATTTTCCTCTATGAAAGCGATATCGAATTCATACTCTTTATTCATCTCATCTTTTCTGAATTTCTCTGTGAGATTTTTCCTTTCAGCATTTATTATATTCAATATAACTGAATCCTTTATTTCTATTTCATTATCATAATCCATCTTCACTGTCTTTGATTGTGGTATTACCCATGGTGAAGAGAAAACATAGTGTACGGACTTTATATTCTTCATTTTATCTACTATGATTTTATTACCTATATCAGCTATAGCATTTATCATAAGATCCATGAGTCTGGCTCCTTCTATCTTGGATTCATAATATATATGTTGAGAAGAAGAATATATAATATGTGGCTTGTCTGTATTATGGAAAGCGACAATAGCAGCACGGACTAGATCACTCTGTATTTCTATTATAAGGGAATTATCTCCTTCTTTATTTTTCGAGGATGATGAGAACATGATAATATTGTAACATAGAATATATCTATTGGAGAACGGCTTTTATCCTCCTTATGCCTCCTGCCACTGCTTCTTCTTTCTGAATTTTGAATTTACCGATTTCTCCTGTATTACCTACATGTGGACCTCCACAGAATTCCTTGGAATATGCATTCTCTAGAGTATCCCCAATATAATAAATAGAGATCTCATCACCATATTTATCTCCAAAGAAGTGCTTTGCCCCTATTTTCTCTGCTTCATCTCTAGACATTACTATATTCTTGACATATAGATTCTCTCTTATTTTATTATTGACTATATCCTCTACTTTCACTTTTTCTTCATCTGTCATTTTCCTATCGAAAGAAAAATCGAATCTCAATCTCTCCTTTGTTATATTAGAGCCCTTCTGTGCTATACCATCACCGAGAATATCACAGAGTGCCTGATGTAGGAGATGTGTTGCTGTATGATATTTTATAATTATTGGATCATCGGCATCAGCTAGTCCACCTTTGAACTTCTGTAGAGCGCCTGATCTGGAAAGCTCTTGATGCTTCTTCATCTCTTCATTGAATTTATCTACATCTATACTTATTCCCTTTTCTTTTGCCAATTCCATCGCCAATTCTAATGGGAAACCATAGCTAGAATATAGGATGAAGGCGTCCCGACCCTTTTCGAATTCCCTCAATCCTATTTCCAATGTCTTTTCGAATCTCTCTATCTCTTTTCTTATTTCTTCTTTTATTTCAACTTTATCATTATCTACTAATTCTATTAAATCGATTTTTAAATCTATAGTCTTGGCATATCTTATTGCACGTCTCAATAATCTTCGTAAGATATAGCCTCTATCAGTATTGGATGGTATTACTCCATCTTCTATTAGTGATGTGGAAGCTCTAATATGATCTGCTATTATTCTTGCGCCTTTGATATCCCATTTATCTGAATTCTCCTTTATCTTATTCATCGCTGATTTGAATATATCTGTATCATAGATATTATCTACTTTCTGTATTATCATCACTAATCTTTCGAGTCCCATTCCTGTATCAATTCCTTTGAATGATAGAGATTCTAATCTCACCGTCTGTGGTGATTCTAATAATTGTTCTCTAGAACTATAGCAATAGAATTCATTGAATACTATATTCCAAATTTCTAGATCCTTGCCTTTATTATCTTTACAATATATTTCTGTAGTCGGTCCACATGGTCCAGAACTCCCAGTAGGTCCCCAGAATACATCTTCCATTCCTTCTTCTCTTATATCCTTTATTCCTAGAGATTTCCAAACCTTTATTGATTCTTCATCCTTCTTTATTGGGCTATTCTCTAGGCCTTTGAAAACTGTTATATAGGAAATATCTAGAGCCATTTCTCTAGTGATAAATTCATAAGCATATTTTATTGCATTTTCTTTATAATATCCGCCGAAGGAAAAATTTCCGAACATTTCGAAGAAAGTGAGATGGGAACTATCTCCTACTTCATCTATATCACTAGTGCGAATACATTTCTGAATCGATACTGTATTTTTCGAATGGAAATCTGATTGTGCATCTTTCTTGTCTGTATAATAGTCTTTGAATTGTTGCATTCCAGCAGTTGTGAAGAGAACAGAATCATCGTCTTTCGGTATCAGAGATGAAGATGGCACTATTGTATGCCCATTCTTCTCGAAGAATTCTAGGAATTTTGAACGGATTTCTATACTCGACATATTTTGCTTCATGAATAGATTTTATCATAAAATTTGGCTTGACTCTAGTCATATTATTTGATATATTATTGACGGTGTTTGGGGAGTACGCTCCTTCACGGCTTTCAAGCCGTAGCCAAGCACTAATAAAAAACCTGCTCTTGATTTGAGCGGATTTTTTATTTTAATCCTCTTCTGGAATACCATCATGAAGCAATCTAGTCATGGTACTTGTATTCATACCCCAGAAAGGAATAATACTCCAAAAAGATTTGATACCATTATCAATTTGCTTTACTATTATTCTTATTCTATTTCTTTTAATAACAGCTATGAATTCATAGTAATTTACAGGCTTTAATAATATATCTGTTTGATTTTATCTCTTCAAATTGTTCTGGTGTGAATGTGATCATATTTTAATAATTAAACTGATAATAAAAAATTAGCTGACTTTCAAAAGTCATGAAATGTTGATACAAAGTTAACGAGAAAATAGTAGAAACTTTGTAAATAAATTATATGAAATATAATATGTTATCTATACAAGAAAACAAGTAGACAAATGAATAATTCTATTTCGTCAACTTCTCCAATCTCTCAATATCCCTATCTATCTGCTCAAGCCCGACCTTCCATATTTCTCCAGAACGGACATCGATACCGATCTCTTCTAATATCTCCTCCGGACTCGCTTTTCCTCCTGCTTCTAGGAATTTCTCTATAGATTTCCAGAAACTCTTATCCTTATAATATTTTGCAAGCATAGCCTTGCTCACTAGCTGACCATAAGCATAGGTATAAACATAGAAGAAATTGCGAATATGGCTCCATGCGACGAAGAAGTATCCATCGATCTCTCTAATATCGAAAAGTGGACCTAGATATGCCTTCATATTCTTATTATGAATCTTCGCAATCTCTTCTTTCGGAATAAATCCTTTCTCACGTATAGTATTATGCAATTCTAATTCGAAATTGAAGCAGGCAATCTGACGGAAGATAGTAGAGATATCATCATTGATCTTATCATGAAGAACTATTATCTGTTCTTTCTTAGACAATTTCTCAAATACAGAATCTAGAGCAATAGTCTCGAAGAGTGTACTAGCTGTCTCTGCTAGAGAAATAGAATATCCACTATATAAAACTCCTTGGGATTTCGAAAGTTCAGTATGGAAAGCATGACCCATCTCATGAGCAAATGTAGTGAATGAATGAAGATCATCAATATGATTCAATAATACAAAAGTAGGTCTTCTATATGATCCAGAACAATATGCACCACCAGTCTTACCGATCTTCGGATATACATCCACCTGACCATTCTTCATATAATCATCGAGTATATTCACGAATCTATTATCTATATTCTGTAAAGTATTTCTGAATATCCCTAGAGAACCTTCGAAGGAAAATAATGTCCTGATCTTCCCTATCTTCGCTCCCCTATCATAATATCCGAGTCTTCTCTGCTTCAATAATTTCGCTTTTAATTTATAAAATCTTTTTGCAATATGGAAATTATCTGTAACAATCTTTCTCAGATCCTCGACTACCTTCATATCATTCTCACAACTTATAACTCTGGATTCATATGGTTTAATAAGACCTCTGAGTTCATCATCTGTTTTTTTATCATTGATAATGGCATTGATCTCTGCTTCAGAGAAAGATGCAATATCCTGTAATACAATAGAAATTATATTTGATAATTCCTTCCTATCTCTGGTCTTCGCTAGAGCTTGCACCATATTCATAGCTTTAGCTATTGGTAAAATTTTGCCTTTATATTTAACAGTTTTTTTATTCAATATTCTATCATTACCAGAAACCCACATATCGAATGATGTTTGCGATTTCAAACTCAATATTTTCTCTTCTGGTACAGATAGATGATACTTTGCTGTATCGAATATATTCTTTAGAAGGAATCTGAAATGTTCCAATTCTGGACTTTCTAAGAATCTCTTCTGTAAATCTTCTCCTATTTTCCCTAGAGAAATTATGAAGAAAGTCATTTTATTACCTATTCTAGTCAGGCGATTACCTAATAATTCCAATTGTGCTGTAGCGACTCTATTATTCGCATCTAGATCCTGTATGAAAGAATAGTATGACATTACACTTATATCATTCTCTTCACTCAATTTCTCATATTTAATTAATACTTCATATAGAGCTTTACTATCATTCAGATAATTCTTATCCGGAATATCATATTCCATAGCAAAAGCGTTTATAGCTTTCTCCAATTTCTCTATATCACTCTCTATCTTCTTATCCTTTTGAGATTTATATAATAGCCCGAGATTCCATTTTGTATTTATTTTCATATATATTTTTTCAGAATAATAAAGTCATCCTTTTTGTCATAGTATTATTTACCGCTATTTATTATTATATTGGCTTCAGATATTATCCTTTGTATCTGTGCTTTCTTTATACCTATATCTTCTAGAACTTTAGTATCATTCATAAGATCTGAACATACTAATATATTCCTATTAATTAATTCCTTTTTATTCTTACCAGAAAGTAGGGAAAGGCTAGTGATAGGCTGTAATCTATATTGAGTAATAATATCGTGTAGATTACCACTTAGAGGATAGTTCCAACCGACAAGTCTCAGATCCTGACAACTACTATATTCTATTGCCTTTTCTGTGAATTTCGTATTAGTGAATATATATTTCTCTGAGAGCCTCCTCTCTTTATTTCCAAAGTTAAAAACTTTCCTAGATAGATCATCATATCGAGCCTTGACATATAGAACTACCTTGAGATCGCTCTTCATGCCAAATTCATTGTGGAATTTCGCCTCTACCATAGCTAGCTCATTACCTCGCCAAGCTACAATATCTATTTCATGTTCTACACAGGAACCCATGACCATCTGATCAGTAACAGTTTCATATCCCCAAGTATTGAATATTCTCGCTACAAGTTTCTCAAATGGGAATCCATCTGGACCGAGCTCACCTATAGCTCTACGTAAGGAATACTTTACTGCAACGGGCATAGAGTGACTACGTAGAAGATCGAAGGCATGCTTATAGATATCAGATGTTGTCATACCATCTGTGATTTCATTACTGATATGACCTACAATATCATTTACTATATCATTTCCTGCTCCAGAATTACGAAGAGAATGGAAAAGCTTCTGCTTGTCGAAAACTTCCTTCATCCCATTAGCTTTCGTGATGATTATAGATTTCTCCATATGGAGATTATACTATAATTCCACCACCCATGCATATATCATCACTGTATATTACTAGACTTTGACCTATTGAAATATTATATTGAGGCTTTTCAAATTCAATTGTATTCTCATTTACAATTCTAACATTCCCTAATGGTTGCCTATATCTAGTCCTGGCTTGGAAAGTAGAATTGATTTTCGGTTCTTGATTTATCCAATTAATTTTATTTAATTTAATTTCTTTCACTCCATTAGGTAATATACCTTTCTCATCTTTATTCGATACTGTAATTATATTCTTCTCTAGATCCTTTGAGATAATATAATAAGGTAGATCATTCGGTGTTTTCTCTGTAATAGTGAAGCCATGTCTCTCTCCTATTGTGAAGAAAAACGATCCATTATGATGGCCAATTATTCTATTATTTATATCTAGTACATCACCTCTCTTCGGTGTTATATAGAATGAAAGGAAATTCTTTATATCTATTTTCCCTATGAAGCATATTCCCTGACTATCCTTTTTCCCTGCTGTTGATAGATTATATTTCTTTGCTAATTTCCTAACTTCTGGCTTCTCTAGATGTCCTATTGGGAAAATTATATGGTTTAATTGTTCCTTTCTTAGAGTCCAGAGGAAATAACTCTGATCTTTATTATTATCATTACCTTTCAATAGATTATCATTTTCTATTCTTGCATAATGCCCTGTTGCTATATAGTCTGCACCCTGTGCCATAGCCCAATCGTAGAATGCACCGAATTTCACATGAGCATTGCACATTACATCTGGATTGGGAGTTCTGCCTTTTCTATATTCCTCTATCATATATTCTACTACTTCTTTCTTATATTCTTTTTCTAGATCAAGAGTGATAAATGGTATACCGATCTCTCCTGCTACTCGCATTGCATCTATTCTATCTTCTTTTGCTGTACATGGTATCCATTCTGGTTGCCAGACCTTTATGAATACTCCTATTACATCATATCCTATCTCTTTTAATAATAATGCAGAAACAGAGCTATCTACTCCGCCAGACATACCTACATATACTTTCTTTTTTTCACCTTGACTTTTCATAAATATAATGCTATCATATTAATTAGATGAAAACAATCGCAGAAATCCGGGTTACCCGGATATGGAAAAAGGTCTATGAGGAGCCCTGTTCCCCTCTTGTGGAAGAACTCGTGAGTTTCCTTAACGAAGCTCGCGAGAAAAACCAAGAGTGGAAGGGAGTGCTCCTATGGCATACTGCTGCTGGGAGTACCCCTAAGCCAGGTTCAGTCGAAAGACTGGATTTCACGGACCCGAAATGGTCCATCATGGGCTTCATGGAGGCCCTCGAAAAGAAACTCTAGTAAATCACTACCTTCAAAAGAGCCCTTGGCGTCCTATCCGCCTTGGGCTCTTCTTTTTTTTATTTCAAATACTTCCTCTTATTCTCTAGATGCCCTTCATAGTCAATAGCATAATGTGTCACTCCATCTTTATCAGATAAATAATAGAAATATTTACTAGGTGTAGGACCAG
>Ga0208375_1002647_pt1 | contig 16383 bp, 13 predicted proteins | sample RifOxyD1_FD_184038 | JGI IMG/M metagenome (GOLD analysis project Ga0208375, IMG submission 184038) | Soil microbial communities from Rifle, Colorado - Rifle Oxygen_injection D1 (SPAdes) | ecosystem: Environmental > Terrestrial > Deep subsurface > Rock core/Sediment | place: Rifle, Colorado... | reverse complement strand
GAAGAGGTAGAAAAGCCTAATTCTGAAGGAAGTTATGATGATAAAATAATCTCTACTACTAGTTATCATTATAGTAACAAATCAGCTTTTTCTAAAAAAAAACTAATAGGATTGAGTAGATCTGATGGTAAAAGTTTTAATGAAGGAAAGAATTTTACTATCAGAAGAAGAATAGGAAGCTCAATTTGGGCCTATTATTTAGATGAAGTTGATGATACAGAAGGATGGGAAGAATATAATTTAAGCCTATCTACACAACCTGTATTGCCTGAATTTGAAGGGCTTCAATATGAAGAGGTTGCTTTTAAGGCTTTAGATTATGAGCCAGATAATATTTTAGAGAGAAAGGGAAGAATTTGTGCCCCAATAGATCTTAAGTTAATGCCTGATTTAAAGATGTCGGATTCCTTGACGGGAATAGGGGTCGATGTAGCTAGAGATGGTGATGACAAGACAGCAATATGTATTAGGCAGGGCATTCATGTAGTAGATTTTCAAAAATTTGCTAAAAACGACACAATGGAAACAACTGGATATGTAGTTCAGGCCATTAGAGAATGGAAGCCCGATTATGTAAATGTAGAGGCAGTAGGAGGATTGGGCGCTGCCGTAGTAGATAGATTAAGGGAATTAGAAATAGATTCTGTTACAAATGTTTGTGCCATTGAAACACAAGGTCAAAAAATAAGACATCCTAGATTAATGGCCTACAATATTCGCACAGAAATGTTTTTACTACTTCAGGAGTTATTTAGGGCTGGATTGATAACTTTGCCACCTAATGACGATGAATTATTTGAAGAGTTAGTTAGTATAACTTTTAAGATTTTATCTGATGGGAAAATAATGCTGACTGAAAAAAAACAAATAAAAAGGCATTTAGGTAGGAGCCCTGACCGTGCAGATTCATTGGCACTTTGCTATTATTCTCCAGTAGAAATAGGTTTATATTAAAGGTAAAATGAGAAAAGATCTCACGGGTCAAAAATTCGGTAGACTAAATTCTGATTATAACTAATAAAAAAATTCTTGACAAAGGTGCAAATTTCATGTATGATTCAAGGTATATATTTTTGAGTTTTGTTTTGCTGTCTTATTTTGGGTTCATTAAAGAGTCACCGAACTCATTGGAAACAATAGATGAAATAATTTTTAACCATCAAATGGATAAATATAATGAAAATTATACAAGGAAAGAAATTAATAAATTTTTGGAAAGTAAGAGGAAATAGTAAATGTCCAGAGAACGAGTTAAAGAATTTGATTTTAATTTTGCCAAAAAACTATATGATGAGGGCAAATCTTGGCATGAAATAGGAAGAATTTTGGGAATCCATGCTTTTTCTGTTCAATATTGGTTTAACAAAAATGGAATTTTATCTAAAAGGCATATTGGTAGATTTAGGAAGTGGGATATTAAAGAGGGATTAGAGTTGAGGAATAAGGGATTGACTTTTAGAGAAATAGCCCAAAAATTTGAAGTTTCCATAACTGCTGTTTATACTGGAATTAAACAATACGAAAAGAGTATTGCCAATGAGAATAATGCATGCGAAGGGTAGTTATCATTTAACTATCATGGGAACTACGGAGGAATTACAGACCATAGTCACTATATTTAATAACGTGGATGTTATAAGTAACACAAATGTCTCTATTATTCCTTTAAAATTTCGTCTTACTTGGAAAAATTTCATAGAACAAATTAGAAGTTTGGTAATGTAATCTAAAGTGGTGACATTGTCACCACTTTAAAAACACAGAAAATAGGAGTATTATAACTGATGAAAGCTTTAGAGGATTTTATTGATGTGCAACTTTGGGAAAAACAAAGACAATTGGTAGATTTAGTTAGAAACAATCGTCTTGTTGCTTGTAAATCTGGACATTCTACAGGCAAAACTCTTGCTTCTGCATTTATAGCTGTTGATGCTTTAATTAATAATTCTGATATGAAAATTATAGTTGTTAATCCAGTTTGGAGAATGGCTATGAAAATATTTGTTCCTGCGTTGGATAACATCTATAATGAATTGTTAGAAAAATTACCTTGGTTGCCAGAAAAAGAATTGGGATCATGTAATTGGAATATATCTCCCTGTAATTTTATTAAAGCCGTTTCTTCTGAATTAGAAGATGTCTTAATGGGATATGAAGGTAAACAAATTTTCTTTATTTGTGAAGAACCATCTAGTTATCCAAAAGAAGTTACAGATACTTTGGAGCTTTATTCTGGATTTGATAATGTTAAAATTTTATTGATTGGAAATCCGTTTGCATTTCCTGATAATCCTTATTTTGGAAGATGTTTTATAGATGGTAGATTTTCTAAATTTACCATATCTTCTACAGATTCTCCCAATGTTAAGAAAAATAAAGATGGATCATATAGGGATATAGATCCTCTTCCTTATCCTGGATTAATAGGGGCCACTTGGCTAAATCATATTTCAAAACAATATGGTAAAAATTCTAATTTTTGGAGAAATAGAGTTTTGGGAGAATTTTAAAATAAATTAATCTAAAGTGGTGACAATGTCACCACTTTAAAAAACTGAATAGCTTGCATTAGAACCCATAATGGAGTAAAGCCCATTATGGGTTTTTTATTATGGACTTTAAAATACAAAAATGCGTTTGTATTTCTTCCATTCAAGATTCTGCCTATGGAAATCAAATGAGACTATTTTATTTTAGTAAAGTCAACGAAGAATATGTTTGTTCATGTTGCTTACTAAAAATGGTCGAAAAAATTGACTTAATCCAATAAACCATTTATGTGCTAATGAAGAAAATTTTTATTGGAGTTTTTCCATGCCAAGAGGAACTGCAAAGTTTGAAACTATGAAGATGGTTGATGTTAAATCTTCTGAAAGGAAGATTACTAACAATAAACCTATTGACATAGATATGAACGATAGAATGAGATTAGAGGATAAAAAAGATGTCAAGTTGATAGAAATTGATCCCCTAAGATCTATTAATAAAGGATTAAATGAATTTATAGAGACTAAAAGTGTTGTCCATAGAGCATTGGCCGGTGGAACTTTGGGGGCAATTATAGGGTCAAATACCGGTGATGAAAAAGATGAGGCTACTAATGCAGTAAGAGGTGGAGCTACAGGAGCGGCACTTGGGGCTTTGGGCGGAGCTTTGGCTAAAGATATAGTCAAGGCCAAAATGAAGCCACGTACTGGCAATGCCGTTTTCAAAAGAGAAGGGCTCTCTAGAATGGCCGCTGCTGGTGGAGCTACATTGGGTGGCATAGCTGGTGGAGTTTTTGGAAGAAAACCTAATTCTAAAGAGAAAAAAATAGAGGAAGATATTTTAAGAAAAATGAAAGGCCTTAATGAATTAGATGATTCAATAGAAACTAAGGGACTTCTTAATTTTGAAAAAAGTCCTATTTTAAATACACTTAAAAAAGTTGGTAATACAAAACCTATAAAGGGTGCTGCTAAATATGGCACTATAGGGGCTACTGGATATTTTACGTTGAAGCCTGAAGACGTAAAAGTCAAGGCTATGGATGTTGGCAAATTAGCTAAAGTGGCTATTCCTGCTGTTGCCGGTGGGTTTATAGCTTCTGATACTGCAAATAGATTGCAAGATAGACGTGCCAAAAAAAGAGATGATGGCATTGTTGAAGAAATAGTCGAAAGACTTAAAACCAATAGGGAGTAATGACAATGAGAGGCAAAGCAGAAGTTCCGATAATGAAGGGATTCATGGGCGATTTTACAGTTAAGGGTGGGGAGTCTCCTGAAACACTTCCTCCTGAGAAGGGGCATGATGTCACTGATGAGGAAAAACTTCAGGATAAAGCCAATGGCAAAGAGGCCCCCAAGGGAGCCAAAAAGACCAATGAAGACGATATAACTATGGACCCTGAATTGCAAATGGTAGAGGATGGGGCAAAGAAGGACATTGAAGATTCTTATGTTTCTGATGCACAGGGAGACAAGGTATCCGAAAGTAAAGGGTTCCAGGCTTACAATGAATTGGTAAGTAAAGGTGCTCCCTTTAGTGTAGAAGTCAATTCTGCCAGTGATTTTAAGGGCCTGATGGCTGACATTAGAGATGCCGCCGATGTAACCGTTAAAGAGTTGAGTGGAGATGTGGTAATTAAGGCAAAGAAGAAAGATCCTGTTCCTGGATTTGAGGCTCATGTTGCTGGAGTAAGACAAGCTCTTGATCCTAAGCCTGATCCTGTTCCTGGGTATGATTCTCATGTTGCTGGAGTAAGACAAGCTCTTGATCCTAAGCCAAAAGTAGGTAGATTTGATAGACTTAAGAATGCCGCCTCTGATATAGGTGGTAAAATTAAGAATACTGCTTCTACTGTAGGTGGGAAAATTAATGCACTTCCTAGATCTGCCAAAATAGCTGCTGGTGTAGTTGGCGCTGCTGGCCTTGGTGCTGGAGCCTATGCCCTTGGTAGAAAAAAAGAGGAAAAGGGATTTGTTAATTCAGATGGTAAAGATACTTGGGACAATGAAGGAATTCCTGTTCCTTCTGGCCCAAATAAATCTTATACCAAAAGAGATATTAGAAAATATGGCAATTGGGTAGCTAGAGATGTTAAAACTGCCCAAAGGGATGAGGCTAAATCAAAAACAAAGGGATTTGGGGAAGAAGGGGAATAAACCATTCTCCGATTAATCATTACATATGTAAATGGAAGCCCACTTAATGTAAACACTGACCAGTTTAATACACTGGAAGAGTTTAATGAAAAGTGGACTTCTGAACCCAGTAATAGATTTATGATAAATACATCCAGTGGTGGAACTCTTGTATTGAAAGAAGGTGTTTCTGGATTTTTTCTACAAGAGTTTTCCCCCACTGGAGAAGTTACTAGAATTCAAGAAACTGTTCCTATCAAAAAGGAGAGCAAAATGTCAGAAGATGAATACGTTTCTGATGATCAGATTTTGCAAGAAGAACAAAATAGAGAGGGCATAAAAGATTATGGAGTAGGTGAGATTAAAGGGATGGAAGGCCCAGAGGGGATACAGGGAAATCCAGAATCAGGAAATTGGAATGATGGATTTTCTGGCTCTAAATCAGAATCTCAAAATATAGAGGTTATTATAGATAAGATAGAATATCCAGAAGAGGTAGAGACAATGGCCGATGAGGTAGTAACGGATAATAAAATAAACGAAAAGTTTATTAGTTTCAGAGAGAAGTTTCTGGATCTTGAAGGATCAGGAGATTCTTTTGAGAACCAAATAATTGAGAAAATGACTAGAAGGGTAGAAAAACTCAAAGATTTTGCTGATATTCTTGACAAAGAAAATGATTTCCTTGAGGAGTTCAAGAAAGAGAAGCTTGGATAAATGAGGCTTATACAAGGTATTAAAAATTTTGTTTCTAAGTCATTTGAAGCTCCCTATGAATCAAATAGGGAGCTTGTAGTATTAAAGGGATGGGAAGAGTTAAAATCTAATACTGTTTCTATGGTTTCAGATGGCGGATCTGGTACCTTGGCTCCTACAATAACTGTTAACCAAGCCCTTAATAGATATCGCTCTTGGGTATATCCTTGTGTAGACATAATTTCAAAAGAAGTTTCTGGAATTCCCTTTTATCTATATAAGGAAATTGGAAAGCCTAATGATGAAGAGTTTGAGAAAATTTATGATCATCCAGTAGTAAAATTATTGAATAGACCAAATAAATTTATGTCTGGAAAAATGTTTAGAAATGTTATCCAAAAACACCTTGACCTTACAGGAATGGCATTTGCCAGAATTCTTAGAAATGGAGTAGGACAACCGGCTGAATTGCATATTTTACCTCCACATGAATTAGTTCATATAGAGTATGGTGGAGACACTAATGAGATAATAAAGAAATTTGTTTTCAATTCACAATTAGATAGATTTAAAAAAATAGAATTATATTGGGAAGAAGTTTTATATTTTTGGTATCCTCACCCTAAGCATATCTATATGCCATATTCAGTCATGCAGTCTTTAGCTAATATTGTAGATATGGCTATGTATATGGAAATTTATCAAAAAGATTTTTTTGCCAATAACGCTAGACCTGATTTTGTAATACTTGTGGAAAATGATATAAGTGAGCCCAAAGCAAAAAGACTTCAAGAAAATTGGCTTAGTAAATTCAGAGGGCCGGGGAATCAACATAAGCCAGCGGTTTTAGGCCCTAATGTAAAAATACAGCCGTTAGGAATTCCAGCTAAAGATTTTGAATTTGCCAATACTGCTGATTTTACACGAGAACATATTTTGGCTCATTTCCATGTTCCTGCTGCCAAACTTGGAATAGTGAACGAAACAAGCAAAGCGGGAATTGTGGCTACCGATACAGTTTTTGCAAATGAATGCATCACTCCTAGATTGGATATTTTTACTGACACTATCAATATTCAACTTATGTCTCAATATAGAAATTCTGATGGATTCTCTTTTAAGTTTGAATCTCCATTGCCTAAAGACGAGGAATGGGATCTGACTAAAAATCAGGGAGAATTGACATTAGGGTTGACTACTCAAAATGAAATTAGAAAAAGAAAAGGACAAAAGCCTTTTAAGTCTAAATTAGCTGATGTCCCTTGGGTTAATGGGATGCCTCTTCCTGGAGAAGACGAAGAAGCAGATGCTTTGTTTCAAAAACAAAATGCTGGTGGGGCTGCTCTTACTGGAGGAATGCCTGGAGAGATTCCTGCTTCAAATGATCCTACTGCTCAGGGAGCAATGGGAGATTTGGGTGGTAGGCCAGAAGGAACGATGCTCTCAAGTATGCTAGGAGAGGCACTACGGTCTTCTAGTCCTTCCTTGTCTTCTTTGTTGAATGCATCTAGAGGTAAGCGTGGTGGTCTTTCTGCATTGCTACAGACGCATCCTGAATTGATATCATTCAACCAGCTTCTTCAGAATGACAGATATAATCAAGGATTGACCAAACTTCTTACTAAAGGAATAGAAGATTATATAATTTCAGGATTGAATGAAGAAGACAAAATTATATTTAAGACTTATGAAGATACGATAGCAAAGGTAGAATTGCTGGAAGATGATTATCAAGAAGAAGCTAAAAATTTCTTTGTAAAAAAAGGAATACAGTTTGGAGAAATAGTAACAAAAAAGTTTGATGATTTTGTTACTAAAGGGAATGATTTTGATTTTGACATAAGTGAAGAAGAATTAAAAGAAGATTATAAAAAGACTGCTTCTGGATATATAACTAAGGCTTGTGAATTTGGTTATTTTATGGGGTTTGAATTAGTAAAAAAGGCCAAACAAGTAAGGGAACCAAATGTAGCAGAACAGGCAAGCATAGAAGCTGCTGGTAGATTTTTAGAAAAAAGTGCCGAATTGAAAGTTAAATCCACTAAGAAATTACTTACTAAGATTATACAAGAAGGATTAAAGGAAGGATTAGATAGTGAGAGAGTATCTCAAAATATTATGGAGAATTTTAAAGAGATAGGATATGCAAGGGCTTCCATGATAGCGAGAACAGAACTTAGTGCGGCAGTTTGGGCAGGATTAGATGCTTCTTATGAAACTATAAATAAAGAAGCCGATAAAATTATAGTGACTAAATCTCTTATTTGGACAGCATTAAACGAGCGAGTTTGCCCAGAGTGCAAAGACGAGCATGGCAAATTAGCTAAGGATTATAAAACTGGTGAAGTGAAACAAGATGGCCCTTTGCACCCAAATTGCTTGTGTTTTCCAAAGCCAGAATATGAATAATTTTTAAAGTGGTGACAATGTCACCACTTTAACAGGAGATAAAAATGAGGGGAAAAGCTGAATTTAAGACAATGGATTTGAATATTGTAGAGACAAGAGATTTTTCCTCTACAGATATTGAAATTAAAGGATTTAATGAATTAGATGATTCAATAGAGACTAAAGGACTTACAGATTTCAGTAAATCTCCTATTCTTAATGCAGTTAAAAAACTGAGAACTCCCAACGGGTCTATGCCCAATGTAGTTCCTGATGATCTTAAAGCAGGAATAGATAAATTTAGCAAAATCAATAGACTTAAGACTGCTGAAAATTATTCTGGTAGTGGACCTGCTAAAAATACAATTATGGCAAGTAGACAAGCTTCTGGAAATCAACTTGCTGGTATAAGGCCAAATGCAGAAGCTTATCGTGGATCTCAGAAAGTGAATAAACCTATAGGTATAGAATTTGGAGGAAGAAGGCCGAATTCGTATGATAAACCTATTCAAAAAGAATTATCTGATAATATTGAAATAAAAGGCAAAATTAAAGAATTTGTTAAAAAAATTCCTCCAGTTATTATCCCTGCTGCCATTGGTGGAGCTGGATTTGGTGCTCTTGGAGGCTCTATAGCCGGTTCGATTGCTGCTGGAAAAAAGAATGCCAAAGAGGGTGCTAAAGAGGGAGGAAAGGCGGGAGCGTTGCATGGCTCATATTCCTTGGGGACACTTGGCCCTTCTAAGGGGGCAGAAGCGGGCAAGAAAGTTAAAGAAAAATATTCTATTCAAAAATCTGTTGATGATTTGCTGGTAGAGAAGTAAGAGGTATAAATTGACTCTAGCTGCTGAACAATATCTTCCCTTGGTTATGAAATCAATTGATATTCCTTCAAATGGAGTAGATCTTGTTAAAAGAACTATTGATGTTTGGACAAGTAAATACGAAGTTGATAGGGATGGCGAAGTAGTAAAGCCTACTGCATTTGAAAAGCATTTAGATGTTTATTTAAGCAACGGTCCCCTCTTGCTTTTCCATTCGCACAAAAGTTTGCCGGTGGGAAAAATATTAGAAGTCAAAATATTTCCAGAGGAAGGAGTTTGGTCTAAATTTTACATTACTAAAAATGTCATTGGAGATGAAATTCTGACCCTTGCTAATGAGGGATGCCTTAATGGTGTTTCTCCTGGTTTTGTTCCTATAGTTTTTGAAGACAACCCGCCACTTCACAAAATACCTCAACATGTTTTGAAAACAAGCATGGGAAGAAAGGTGAAACGTCTTTATTCTGAGGTTGAGTGGGTGGAAACTTCTCTTCTTCCTATTCCCTCTAATCGTTCTGCTCTTATAGATAGGGCAAGTAAAGGCAACAATATTGCTTCGCTTATAGTTAAATCTTTTGATATAGAAAAACAAAGTGATCTAGAAATAATCATTAAAGAGTGGATGGATGCCCAAAAACCAGTTTATACACTTAAATCTCTTCTTAATTGGGATGAATCGGAACATCCAAGAGATAATAGTGGAATGTTTACAGAAAAGCCTCATGTAAGTGCTGTTCTAGATCCAATTCAAGAATCTGTTTATCATCCAATAGGAACAAGCTCTACTAAATCTCAAAACCAGATGTCTTTTGAACAATCTAAAAAGATGGATGAGGCTAATAATAAACTTCAGGATATCTCTACTAATACCAATATGATGCGTAGAGACATGAAGGATGTTAAGGATCAAGGCTCCTGGTCTACTTGGTTTAAGAAATATGGGGTTATTGCTGCCTCTGCCGTTGGCCTTTATATGCTTGTAAAATATGGTAAAAAAGTTCCTACTGTCAAAAGTATTAAATCTCCTGAAGAAGAAGTTGGAAGAGTATTGGAGCTTATTAAGGATTTTCTGGATAAAGGTAAGGAATTAGGCATTCAAGAATCTGAAGATTATAAAAAAATGGAGAAGTTTTATACTGATACTATTTCTAAGATAGATGAGATTAAACCTAAAGGCTTGTCCAATTTATTGATTGTCACTAAAGAAATGACTGCCGAGACATTTGTAGAGGAAGAACACCCTAGACATACTGATGGGAAATTCAGGAAAAAATCAGAAGGAAGTGGAGTAAAAAAAACAAAGCCTCAAGAGATTAGTGAAGAAATAAAAGTTGAAAGTTCTCCAAGAACCCTTTCTTCTCTTCTTATTACTACTAAAGAAATAACTAAGGAAGAATTCAAAGAAGAGGAACATCCTAGAGCGAGTGATGGAAAATTTACTGATAAGGTAGGTGGAGATTCTGGATCTACTATAACTCCAGAAAAAGGTTCTTGGGGTGGATATAGGGCTTCTTCTGGTAGACTTCCTAAAGATCCTATTGAAGCCAAACAGAGATTAGAAGAGAAAATTAAGAAAAGTAAGCCTGAAATTAATGATGATGAATTAAAGAAAGAAATAGAAGATTATGCGGTAAAAAATAGAAAGCCTGATCTTTTGTTGGCAACTACTAATCCAGTGGCATATCAACAAAAGAAAGAAAAAGAGATGATGGAAGCCATGGCTTCTTCTTATAAGAAAACTTCTGTTAATGGTGTTAGGGTTCCAGATATAGATAGCTCTGATGACACTGAGCAATTAAAAAGAGATACCAAGACTTCTGTTTCTGTTTGGAAAAAAGAAGTGCATCAGGCTAAAGACATTAAAGAGGCCATTGATACCTATAATTCTAAAGAAGCAGAAAAGGATGAAGTCAGAAAGGCCAGAATTATTTTAGGGGCTGCTATAGTTGGATCTGCTTTATTAGCGGGAAAAATTCTTCTTTCCAAACCTTCTCTTTCTAAAGCTGGTTTTACTTATGATCCTGCTTTGGATAAAGCAGGATCAATTAGAACTATGTTTTCATCCGATACAATTCCTGATCCTCTTAAAGTTGGAAAGGCCACTTGGTTTAGATGGCTAAAGACAATTGAGCCCCCAAAAGGACCAATAGGTAAATTTACTGACAGATCTCATACTATATATGAGAGTGAAATAGGATCTTTTCAGCGTGTTATTTCATCTGCCATTGGTAAAATAATGGGCAAAAATCCAGATGAGGTTTTGGCATTGGGGCCAGGAATAAAAGGAATGAGAGGAAGATTTGGTCTTGGAAGTTATTATAAAATAGGAAGATCAGAAAATTATATTCCTAGACCATTTGATTCTGATGCAATAACTGGATTAAGGATAATCAATAAAGATAGGAAATTTAATGTATTTAATTTAGCTTTAATTAATAAAGTTATTGGAGATTCTAACTTGCCAGGAAAGGCTCCTGCTGGATTAAGAAGAGTTCAAAGAGGATCTAAATATTTTTGGGAATTTCAAGATAAAGTTGGAGAATTGAAGTTTCTTCAATATGCAAAACAAAAGAATTTGATTCAAAATGTTAAAGTTGGCGTTAAGGATCTTGATTCATATTTAAAGAGTGTTAGGACCACTGGTGGGAAATTAGATCCTAAAAAAATTGGAAATATAAATATTACTTATGATCCTGTAAGATCTGCTATTCCTGAACAAATTATGAGAAGGTGGCCTGATAAAGCTAGAACTAAATTTAAAGAATCTGCTGACACCTTTGAAAGCACAGCTTTATGGTTAGGTCATACTGCTATTCCTATGACTTCCAGAAAGGTTATTGCTGCTTTAGTTCCGTTTGCAGGAGTAGGAACAACTTCGGCTTTTTATTTTGCAAAAGATTTTGATACTTTTGCTAGGGCCGTGGATATTTTTAGTAAAACAGAAGGAGAGGGAGAACAGAATAAGATATTGTCTGATTCTATTTCTGCATATAATGAATCTAAAAAAGACAGTAAAGATATTGACAAACAAATAAAACTTGAGAAGGCACAAGAGAAAAATGCTAGGGCCAAGTCTACTCTAGAAGTAATTCGAGATAGTGCCATAGAGAAGTTAATTTCTGAGTTAAAAATAAGAAAAGATCTTGAAGGATTTGTTACAGAATATAGTCTCACTCCTGAAGTAATTAGAAAAAGATTTAATAAGAGAATGAGAGAAGAGATGGGTTATTCAGATAATGAAGAAGGGATGTTAAGATTAACTGCTGCTCTGAAAGATCCTAAAGTTGTTAAAGATATACTTCAGAGGATTGCTGCTGAAGAATTGAAGGGTAAAAAGTCTGGCAAAGATACAAACGAAGAGAGTTCTTTTACTCATAATTATGATTTTTCTACTGAAAATCAGAGAAATATCAGAGAAGAAATCGAGAATGAAAAAAACAAGAAGGCCAAAGAATTTTCTGATTATGTAATGAAAATGTATGAGTCTTTAGACAATGAAGAAGAGGAAAGTGATCAAGAATTTCTTTCTCTAGATCAAATGACAAGTCTTGCTGCTTATGAAATTACAAATATGATTTCTGATCTATCTTCATGTTGTAGAGACATGATTGAAAATGGTGTTCCTGGTCATTTTGATTATGAGGAAATAAGTCAAATATTAACTGAAATTTATACCTATATGAAAGATCAAGCAAAAATAGTAATTTCTGAAGATAATAAAATTGTTAAATCATTTGACAAAAATGAGTCTCAAAGTGATAACGCAGGGAATGAAGATACACCTGATCCAAATGAAATTTGTAAGATTTGTGGCAAAGTAGCCACTGTAGAACATATATCCAGGTGCAGTAATCCGAAATGCAGCTATAGCTTCATAGCGGGATTGGAAAAGAAGGAGTAGAAATTGCCAAAAAAGAAGCCTAATATTAACGAAACTAAGAAGAAAGCCTTGAAAGAACAAGCTCTGATTGGCAAAGTTAGTGAAATATTACTCAATACGAGTGATTTGGATATAGCGGCCAAAAAGATTGTTAGAGAAATTGTCACTAAAGATGTTGGATTAAATGTCAATACTACTTTTTCTGCTGATCCTTCTTCTTCTCAATTAGGCGCTGTAACTATTCCTTCTGATTCTTCAAGCTCTGGAAATATTATGTATTGGCCCTCAAGTGCTACGTTCTATCAGCAAGGTAAGGATTTAGCCAAAAAAGCCTATAATGAATATCTTAACTCTGTCAATCAATATTTGAATTCTACTCCAGAGCAATATGATCAAAAAATGCAACAAGCTGGAAAAATGAATTCCACTATTCAATCTTTTGTTCAGGGAATAAATATAGGAACTGATGCTGCTGAAAATATTGATAAGAGGATAAGAACTGGAGATCAGGCTGCATTAATAGAAATAGAGGCAGTTAAAGATACTCTTTCTAAAATGCTTAAAACTATTTGGGTTCATAATACAGTAGCTAAAACTGGAAAACATGTTGGATTAGAAGTTAAGCTTATAGATCCTCAATTGGCTACTAGGCTTAATCAAGCCACTAAATTAGAAACTACCGATTATGGAATTCCTCTTGGTAATGATGCAGAGGCAGATACTATTTGGGTAGATGCAACTATGCCCTCTGAAACTGCTCCCATAACCACTGAGCAACCTGTTTCTGACGAGGAAGGTTCTCCTGATATCGCTACCGAAGAGATTGTTCCTCCTGAAGAAGGGGCTGATTTGGTAGAACAGCCCCTTAAAACTGACGAATTACCTGTAGATACAGGAGAAGAGATTCCAGTAGAAGCAGAAGAGGAAGCTCCTATTGAAGAAGAATTACCCACTGAAGAAGAATTGACTGAAGATCTTTCTAGTAAAAAAGTAGAGGGAGATCCTCAATTTGCTACCTTTGATCAATTAAAAAATGAAGGAGAGGCTCCTATTGAGGAAGAAACACCTATTGAAGAGACTGTTTCTGAAGAGATGCCGATTGAATCTGAGGAAGATATTCCTATTAAAGAGGAAGTTTCTGTAGATGAAGAGGAAATAACTGAAGAAGTGGATGAAGATGGCCTACCTCTACCTACTGGACCAGAGGGAACATATACGAAAGAGGATCTATTGAAATATGGAGACATGTTGACAGAATCTCTTTCTAGTGAAGAAGAAGAGGGTATTTCTACAGACGAAGAAGAGATGCCTAATGAAGAAGAGGAAGAATCTACGGATGAAGAATCTTCTGTAGATGAAGAAGAAGAATCTGTCTATTGCATAGTTTGTGATCAAGAGGTAACTCCTGATGAAATAGAAATGTGTGAAAGAGAAGATTGTCCTTTTAAGAAAGATATTCCTCTTGAAGATGAAGAAGAGGAAGAAATTGAAGATGAATTGCCCGTTGAAGTAGAAGATGAAGAAGAATTGCCCGTAGAAATAGACGAGGAAGATGAAAAGAAAAAAGGATTGGAGTTAGAAACTAAACCAGAAAAACATTACATTATGATGGATCATAAAGATCATTCTGATCATAATGTTAAAGAAATAATTGTGAAAGAATTTACCGGATTAGAGGGGGAGTATTGTTTAGATTGTCAAAAGACTATTTCTTTCTCATTTGAACAAAAAACGTGGTCCAGTGAGGATGCTAGAAGTTGGATTTCTAAGCATATTAAATCAAATGAAATAAAAAATAAGTCTTCTGAAGAAATTATATTAGAAAATCTAGACAAAATCCCCGAAACAGTTTTAAAAGAATGGGTAGAAACTAAGAAAGATGAAGAAGTGGTAGAAGAAAAATTGGATGTTTCTATAGAAGATATCGAAAAGATGCTCACAGGTGGAGCAATAGAGAAAATGCTAGAAAATGTTTTTGAACCAATTAAGCTAAAGCTTAAAAATCTGGAAGCTTAAAGTGGTGACATTGTCACCACATTGATTTAATTTTGGGAGAATATTAAAATGGCAGCTTTAAATATGGCGCAATTTGAAGAAATGCTTCAAAAAGCTATTGATAGTAAGATTTCACCAGTAGTTAAAGGATTTGGAGACAGACTTGATGAGCTTGAAAAAGTAGATCCTGTTTCTATACATACCAAGGGAGCGGTTGTTGATGATGGCTCTCTCTCTCAGGTAGGCGAGTCTTCTTATAAATTGGCTGGTGGAACAATAGTTAACCCTGAAAGCATGTGGAATCCTGTTGGAAAGGGATTCAGACGTGCAAATGGTATTTTTGAGAAGCTTGGCGAAGAGGCTCAGGAATTTTTCGTTAACATTAAGGCTGGCCTTAAGAAAGGTGGTCTTGTAACCGCAGTAACAAAAGCCCTTGATTTGGGTGATGTTATGAGGTCTGGTGACGATAGCTCCGCTGGTCTTTTCGTGCCGGATGATATTCGTTACGCTCTCTTGCAATTTGCTCCTCCTGGGACAATTGTATGGCCTAGAGCGCAAGTATGGCCTATGACCACTGACAATATTCAGTGGCCTAAGTTGAAGCAAACCTTTACTGAGGGCTCTGAAGATTTCTTTGGCAATGTTGTAATGACATGGACCGAGGAAGGTGATCAGAAGACAGATACCAAAGCACAGTTTGGCTCTCTGGCTCTTGATGCACATGAGCTTTCTGCCTATACCGAAGTTACTGATATCCTCTTGGCTGATTCTGCTATCAATATTGGAAATCTTCTTGTTCAGCTTTTTCAGGGTGCTTATTGGCACTATACCGATAAGATTTTCCTTAATGGTATGGGCGGAACTCGACCAATGGGTGTTTTGAATCATCCTGGCGTTACCCACATTGATAGGGTTGAGGCTGGTAGAATTAGGTTTGAAGATCTTCTCAATATGTCTTCTGAATTGCCCAATATGTTTGACTCGGGCGCAGTTTGGATGATGAAGAAGGAAGTTTTTAATAGTCTCAGGAAGCAGAAGGATGATCAGGGAAGACCTGTTATTGATCTTGGCGGCGGATACAATGATTTTTCTCAGGGAATAGCTGGATACATAATTGGTTATCCTGTTATTATGTCTGATTATAAAACCGCTGCTTTGGGAAGTGAAGGTGACGTAGTGTTGGGTGATTGGAAGCACTATTTCATTGGTGAAAGATCTTCCATTTCTATTGAAATGTCAAGGCATGTGGCTTTTCAGCACAATAGAACAGCTTTTCGCTGTACTTCCAGGCTTGGCGGAAACGTAGAGCAAGAAAAAGCATTCGTTATTTTGAATGCGGACGCTGATAGTAGCTTGAGCTAAAATTAAGGTACTAATTAACATATATAAAGAGGAAATTTAAAATGGCTTTAAAATCGGGATTTGCAAATAAAGAAGCCCTGTCAGGAATATTGGTAGAAAGGGCAATAGTGCCAAATACGCTTTCTGCTGCTGGAACAGTCAATACCTATAGTGCATCTCCGCAGCCTGCGGCAGGAATTGACAGTTGGAAGGCTGGAGCATGTAGATTTCGTAATTTGGTTATAGTATGTGATGTAGCTAGTGTTTCGACAACTGGCTCTTTGGCACTTACATTAAGGGATAGTGGAAGTGCAATTACTACAGCTAATGGTGCAGCCTCAACTCAACTAGCGGTAACTCTTAGTGACATTACTGAGGCTGGATTGTATACGGCGGAACTTCGCTTGACTCATGTTTTTGCGGCTACTACAGCCAGAGTTATTGCTGCTGCAAATAATGATGAAGTAAGACGGTATCTTTCCCTGAGGGCTGCTGCTACAGATGCAGATTTTGTATTTGCAGCATGGTTCATTTTCGCTAATAATTTCGGTGACTTCCCAGTACAGGATGCCACTGCATTGACCGCCACATGGAATGCCGCTTAACATAGAGTCTTTTTCTCCTTTTGACTCTG
>Ga0208375_1002646_pt1 | contig 16386 bp, 20 predicted proteins | sample RifOxyD1_FD_184038 | JGI IMG/M metagenome (GOLD analysis project Ga0208375, IMG submission 184038) | Soil microbial communities from Rifle, Colorado - Rifle Oxygen_injection D1 (SPAdes) | ecosystem: Environmental > Terrestrial > Deep subsurface > Rock core/Sediment | place: Rifle, Colorado... | reverse complement strand
CATTGAAATGAAGATATTAACTTTTTTAATTCATTCTCTGTATTAATGGGAAGGTGATACGATGTAATGCACACTCCTTCGTTCCATCCGCCAACTTTAATATTCATCCCTAATTTTCCAGAGGTGGTAAATTCTTTTCCTAATTCTGATTTCATTTTTTTAAGTTCAATATATTTTTTCCAATTTTCATTATATGATTTAATATATTCTTTAATCTCGTTTCTATTAATATTTAAAAAAGTTCCATTGTGTCTCATATCTGGACCCGGAAAATAAAATTGAATTTGAAAATTATTTTTTGTGACTATCAAATTTCCTTGTCCAAAAGGAAGCACTTCTTTATATTCTCCATCCATACAAAATTTAAGAGTATACTCTATAAAAATTTAACTAAACTCTTCTTTTAGAAAAAGAAGCAAAAACAACGGAACTCCCCCATTTTCTTTTTAAAAAAAGAAACAAAAAAAAACGGGCGGGCAATCTCTCTTATTTATTGGTCATCGCTTCCACCTCCCCCCCACCCCAAAATGAAATTTTAAACTCACGAGGTCGCTTCTTGCTCCACTCGTGCCTCACTTCGTTCGGTCAAGCAACAGCAGATTAAGAGGTAATTTTTTTTTGCTTCGCAAATTTTCTTTATGAAAAACAGAAATTAGCCCAAATTGTTTGCTCATTATTAAAATAAAATTACTGCAAACAACTTCTCTTAATCGCGATGTTCAACTCAATAAGTGCAGATTTGTAAATCCCCCGACCACCCGCCCATAAAATGTAGAAATTGTTGTAAATAAAAAGTGAGCCGCCTTGGTACTTTGCACAGATAGTTTTCTTCGAAAAACGATAATTTTATATAAGTGTTTTATTTATGATTAACATTATGAAAAAAGAAGTGATAGTTTTACTTTTGTTAGGAATATTATTGGTTTCGCCTTTAGTCTCAGCACAAGAACAATCTCAAATTTATTCTGGACTTAACAGATTTGTAGATAACATAAAACTCTTTTTTTCTTCTGGAGATAGCAAAGTTATATTAGCTTTAGATATAAGAGAAAAAGAAGTAAATTCAGCGATAGTTAAGGTTCAAAACCAAGGAGAAGATGAAGCAATTAAAAATTTAGAAAGAGCAAAAGAAAAACTTCAGATTGTTCAGGAAAAAGTTTCTTTGAAAACTTCAGCAGAAATTAAAACAAATGTCGATGAAGTTATTGCAAGAGTAAATGAAGGGGAAAATCTTCCAGAGGAATTTGATGAATATATCTTAGAAGAAGAAAAAACACAACTTACAGCAGTTCTAACTGAAAAAACTTATGAATATTGTAGCGAACTTACAAAAGAAGACTTTGCTTTAATGTTAAAAGATGAAGAATGTAATCCTGAAACTGCTCCAGAACCTCTTAAAAAAGATTTGGAAAAATTAAAAGACCTTCAGGAAAGAATGTTTGTTAAATTAATGTTGGAAATTAGAAGTTGTATAGATGACCCCGGAACATGTAATTGTGAAAATAATTTTGATGATGAAGAGAAAATAAAGTGTGAAAAAAGGGTTTCTCTTGCATTAAAATGTGAATATCAAAATGATGAAGATGCTTGTAGTGAATTAAACTCTCTGGATGCCCCAAAAACAGAAAGTTTTGTTCCAGAGTTTTTGATGAATTTGTTCAGAGCAAAAAAAGAGCAAATGTTATGGGGAGAAACGCATTCAGATTGTGTTCCTGAAGAATGTTGGAATGAAAATGATAAACCTGAATGTAAGCAATATGATAAGTTTAAAGAAACAGAAGAGGATTGGGATGAATATGGGAATTTTATAGGAACAAGAAATAAGTGTGGAAAAGAAGGGTCAACACCAACAATGAAAGAATCAATTCCTCAATGTTTTGATGGTGATGTTTTTTTAGAAGAAAAATGTGGTGAAATTGCAATGGTTGAAAACGAGGAAGGTTTAATAAATTATATTATTGAAAAAGAAGTTGAAAATATTATAGACAAATTAGAAAACGCTTCTATACAAAATAAGATTGATGTTAACGGAACCGAAGGTCAAACTGTTGTAAATGAGATAAAACAAGATATGAATCAAATTAAAGAACAGATTGCAAAAAGAACATTTGCCCCTGGAACTTATGACACCGGAAATTCTACAAATGATGTTAAAAATGTTGTTGTTGAAAAAGGAGAAGGCTCTGGAGATGATGGTTTGGTCACTGAAGTAAAAACTGGTGGAGAATTAAGAAATGATCCTCTTCCCCAAGAAGATAGAAATAAAATTAATCCTGATTTGTATGATCCTAATGCAGATACTACAACTAATATAATCGAAGGAGGTACTGGAGAAAACATTATTGAAGGTGGAGATTGTGGAGATGGTGTTGATTGTGGGGATGGAAGTGCAGACCCTGGAACAGAAGGAACAAATGATATTTCTCCTGCTGTTGATTCTAATGAAGGCGACTCAGATGTAACAATTACTGGAGATGTGATAGCATCAGATGGAGAAGAATCATTTTTAAGTAGATTTTTTAAAAGGATATTTGGATGATGAAAAAAGTTATAGAAAAAAAAGAATCTCTTCTTTGGAGAATTATATTTGGAGTAATTTTGATTATTTTTTCATTAATCTCTCTTTCGAGAGTCAATGCTACGGCAGGATTATTCTATCTTATAATATCTATATTTATATTTCTTCCAGGAAGATTTTTTAGAATCAATAATAAATGGATTAAAATAGGTATTGTAATAATTGCAATTATTTTAGTAGGTATATTTAATCATTTTACTATAAATGCCTCTGCCCCCATAGTAAATGAATACTCCTTAGGGCAAGAATTTGTTTTACCAAATAATCCTAATTTTTCTTTGATTGTTGTTAAAATCGTTGAAGAATATGAAATTCCTACTATGGATAAAATCTATAAAACCGATGGAAAATTTTTATTTATTTATTTTAAATTAAAGTATCTAGGAAATTTATCAGAACTTCCTGAAGACAATCAAGTTCCCTTTTCAATGTCTTTTGGATTAAAAGATTCAAACAATAAGGAATATATTGTTTCTGATTTGAATGCTTCAGATTTTTTCCAATTACAGAATTTAGAAGCTGATGAATCTTTTTATTTATATAACCTTGATAAAGAAGCTGTTGGTTTAAAACTAATTTTTACAGAAGAAAAAAATAAAAATTTTGTTGTAGTGGATTTAGGAATATGAAAAAGAGTTTTATAATCGGGGTTATTGCATTGATTGTAGTTTTGTTTATTATAGGAATTTATCTTATTATTAAAAATAATAATCTCATAAATGTTGACACAAACATAAATTCAAATCCTGAAGAGGTTACTGATTATGTGGGAGAATCAACAACAATAATTCACAAAGATTTTAAAGCAATAATGAAAAATGACTGGTCAGAATCAGAAATTCCTCCATCCACTTATTTTTATCTTCCCCTAGATGTTTCACCAGAGGATGTTAATGCTGAAGTAATTTCTATTGCAGTTACCCCTTTAGGAGAAAATAATCAATATACTTTAGAGAGTTTATTAGAACAAGGTATTGAAAACTCAAAGAAGATTATGCCCGATTTTGAATTAATAGAAAGCATTGATTGGAATAATAAACATTTTACTGGTAAAAAGATTAAGTTTATTGGAACTTCAGAGGGAGTTAAAAGAAGCAGTTTGCAGGCTTTTGGTATTAAACATAATAATCTATATGCTATAACCTATTCTTGTCCTGTTGCTAACTGCAATTCGTATGGAGTTTACAACAGTTTATTAGAAAGTTTTGAGCCTGTTGAAGCGGTAAGGAAATAAAATTTATGATTATCCCGAACTTAATACAAAACTTATTGAGTTAAAAAATAAGTTATCAAAATATTATGAAGAAACAATCCAACCAAAACTCTTTCAATATCAATTATTAAAATAAGAATCCAAAACTCCCGACTTCTTTTTTAGAAAAAAAGAAGCAAAAAAGGCGGCGGCTCACAAAACAAAAATACACAACAATTTCTATTATAAAATGGGCAGCGTCCCGCCGTCCTAAAGTGTCCTCTTTAAAATTAATATGGCTCACGACTTTGATTTTTTGCCTTCGGCATCGTTGCACTAAAAATTTGGCTGTCATCTACCCACGCATAATAATCTTTTTCAAATCCTATTTTTTTAAGATAAATTAAAAGATTCTTCTTATTTTTTATTTTCCCAATTAAAAAAGTTTGTCTTCCTTCATGTTTGATTAGACCAAGAAATAATAAAGAGTCTCTTAAGAAAGCATATCCCTTTTTAGCGAAGTTGGTTTTTCCAATAACCCTTCCAAAATCCACTTGATAACTTAATAAAAAAAGAATTATCTTTCATTCCACTTCAACCTCTCGTCTCCAACTATTTTCTCCCGTCGAGAAATCTTTGAATGATTTTATTTTCAATTCTTTTTTGAATAAAGGACAGTTAAGAACAAAACTTTCGAATTCTCCGCCTTCGCCTGCAATATGAATTTTGTATTTTTTGTTTAGTTCAACTGCGTCTTTTATGAATTTCTCGTCGATAATTCTTCCTAACCATTTTTGATTTAACGGATAAGCGAAAACTCCAACAATCATTATTTTAAATTTATTTTTTAGAAGTTCTTTTAAATAGTCCTCTTCATTTTTTTGCCAGAGTGGATTTACACATTTTATTTTTAATTCATCGCAGATTTTTTGAATTCTCTCTGCTTGGTAAACACTTCGAATTGCGCCAGTGATTATTCCTTCAATTTTGTATTTTTTTATTGCTGTCTGAATTGCTTTTTTCAAATCAACTAATTCTTCTTCTTTTTTTCCTTTTGTTTTCTGAATCAGCAATGGCAAACCCATAACTTCTGCCTGTTTTTTTGTTTTTTCAATTGACGGAGTGTGAAACATATAACTTTCTTTATTCTCGGAAAAAATTGTAATTAGACAAACGATTTCATTTCCTTTCTTTTTCTCTAAATAAGTTGCATAAACCGAATCTTTTCCTCCGGAGAATAGGGTGGCGAGTTTCATAAATAACCAAGATTAATTTATTTTATAAACATTCTTTTCTCTTAACTTTTATGAAATCCCAAACAAAACTTATTTTATTTTTGCTGATTATTCCAGTGCTAATTGGCGAACTTCTTTGTGGTTCGTCTCCACCATTGAAACTAATTAATCCCGTCGGTTTTTTGATGATGTTTTTGATTTATGGTTGCGGAACTATTTTAATTCGTGAGGCAAAAGTTCGCTGGAATCTTCAGTGGAGTGTGATTCTCCTCCCTGTTGCATATGGAATTGTTGAAGAAGGAATTCTTGTAAAATCATTTTTTAATCCGGCTTGGGGTGGTTTGGGTGCACTTTCAAATTACGGGGTTCTTTTCGGTTTTCAAATGGTTTGGGTAATTTCCCTCGGAATGTATCATGCGACGATGAGCACTTTAATTCCAATTGCACTTTCAGAACTTCTCTGGCCTGAATTTTCAAAAAAACCAATTCTTAAAAAAAGAGGAATTGTCTGGAGCATAATCGGAATTTCTTTTATAACTTTATTCGGAATGTTTTTCTTTGGAACAGAAGTTGCAGGAAAAATGGTCCCTTATTATCCAAATCCACTTGTCTTGATTTTTTGTTTCTTAATCGTAGGACTTTTAATTTTTCTGGCTTACAAGTTCAAAGACAGCAAAAAAATTTCCAATACAAAATTAATTTCTCCAAAGAAATTTTTTATTGCAGGGTTTTTATTTATGCTTTTTGTTTTTCTTGTTCCAAATTTGTTTGCATCTGCAAAAGTTCCGTCGGTAATTACTATTTTAATTCAAATGATTACAATTGCTTTAACTCTGCTTTTTGTTTTTAGACAAATTTATAATGAAAATCTGAAAGAATATTCGCTGTTTTGTTTAATTTTTGGAAGTTTGTTTTTTTGGATTTTAATAACACCTATCAATGAATTTGTTTTGCATTCATTTGGAATGTTTTCCGTCGGAATTGTGGCGTTTATTTTATTGTTAATAATGAGAAAGTACGTAATTAAAAGATTTGGAAAATGATTATTTTTCAGTTTCTTCGTTCTCAATCATTTCACCGAGCGGATTTTCAAAGTCTTCATTAATTTCCTTTATCCTTTTTTTTCTGCCAGAATTTTCCTCTTTCATTGCTTCCTCCATTTCCTTTCTTAGTTCTTCAAACGGGTCTGGATTATGTTTGAAATAGGTTTCATGCAACCAGATGTCAATTTCTTCAAAATGTTTTTCTTGATGAAGCCAAACTCTCCTCTGGTGTTCAAGGTGCAACATCGGCGGAAAAGCCATTATTCTTTCTTCTTTGTCCATCCCAACAACGTCGCTGAATGTGACTTTTTTCTTTTCTTGATTTATCCCGAGCCCGTTTATTATTTTTTTATAAACTCCTTCGATTCTGTCTTTTATGCTGTACGTTTTTTTCGGCAAAGAAATTCCGACTTCTCTCAACGCGTTCGTGTTAATTATTTCTTTTTTTATTCTTCTGTTTTCAGTAACTATTGCTTTATTCAACGACTCAATCAACTCCTGCAACGTCACTCTTCTGAATCTCGGTATCGGACTTCTCGGAACCAGCAACGGAATATCTTCATCAAGTTCAATTCTTTCCAAAACTGTTTTCTTAATTTCTTTTTTCCCAAACAAAATTTCATCAATACTTGTGATATATCTGTTCAAAAGAATCTCAGATTTAATTCTAAGTAGAAGAGACGCCGCGAGAAGAACTTTGCTTGACACTAAAAAATCTGCTTCTTCTAACGCCCTAACTTTTTCAAGATATTTTTCTGTTAAAATCGTAATGTCTACATCCCACGGATCAAGTTGTTCGCTGTTTATCAGATCGTAAATAATCTCCTGCCAACCGATTTCCCTGCTAAAAATCAATTTCTGAATTTCTTCCTGATGAACTTTGGGCTTTTTTGATTCAGGTTCAGCTGTTTCCTCCACATTTCCCGCGTTCCTTATCGCTCTCAAAACCTCTTTGTCTTCATCCATTATGCGAAGTAACTACGTTGACGAGCATCTAAAAAGTTTATTTCTTCATCCATCTTAATTAGTCAAGAAAAACGGATTTTATAAATTTGTTTTTTGCTCCTTCAAAAATACAAAGCCCAAAAAAATCACTACTTTGTTATAAAAAACGTCAGTCATTTTTTAATAGTAACATGAGGAAAAAGTTTATAAACTTCAATTATCTCGGCTTTCCATCACCTCTTTTACCCAGGATAGAGGTTTCGAGAATCTTTTTGACGCTTGAGACATCTATCCCAGGGTTTTATATTCGTGATGAAAACAAACATGGCAGACACACTAACCGGAATTTATAGAAGAGCAGAAAAGCTTTATCAAAGTGTAAAAGGAATTTTAAGTGGAACAAATAAAGATTCAAATCCCCCAGAAAGTTCGGTGGTAGATTTAGGAATGAATCAAGATTTTCCTGAATATGTAATCCTCAATTCAGTTAGAATATGTCATGCAGATTTAACAAAGTTTTTAGAAAAACACCCTTCTACAAAACTTGGAAAAAAAGAAAAAGTTAAACTAGATAATATTTTGTGTCAAGTTAGAAATGTAGCTGGTGAAATTGTTCTAGGCAACAATTTTGAGTTTGGTCCAGAAACTAAAGCAGATACTCTCCCAATAAAAAATACTTATAAAAATTCGGAAAGAGAATTAAGAGATTATATTCAATTCTATATAGATTCTTCAAATAAATTTGGAATTAAACCAAGACTCCCTGACTGGAATATATAAAAATGACAGACGAAAAACCAACTCAAAGTAAAGCTGAACAAGAAATAGCTGAAAAAAGAGAAGAAGTTTTTGAAATAATTTATCAGGTTCTTACAGGAAAAAATATTTCAGAATGGACAAAACAAGACAAAACTTATTCAACTAGAGTTGATAGTCTATCTGTTGTAATCCACCCCCCAAAAGAGTCCGGAAAAGGGGTTATTTCAGTTCACTATGATGATCATCAACCAATTTATTTTGATGGTGGGCATAAGGTTTTAGACTTATACAAAAGAATAGCACAGGAATACGTTTCTCCGGAACAAAGAGAAGAAATGCTTAAACTTTCAACTTTAGAAAAAATTGTCGAGGATGAATTAGTTCATCAACGAGGTAAAAAATAAAATGTCAACTCGATACACTTTATTCACAGATTATAATCCGAAAACTGATTTGCTAACTATTGAGTTCTTTGACGTTTGGCGAGGGAAAACTCAAAAATCATTTGCACATTTAGGTGGAAGAAACAGAAGCGAGTTAGAATTAGAAATCGCAAAAAGAATGAGATTACCTCAAGAAGTTATTTATGGACAATTAAGAAATACGGAGATAGCAATTCCAGAAAGTTCATCTGCTTGGTTGTCTTCTATGTTTTTCAATTCTGGTATGGGTAATAGATTTTCTGAAAAAGACAAATCAGACAAAAATGTCGACGGAATTGGAACTAAAGAACCCAATTTTTATTTAGACTTGTTTAATTCACACATGAATAATTTTCCTTTTCCAAACGATTCATCTGGAAGAAGAATAAAAAGCATTTATGATATGGCTGAAGTTGAGCCCAAACCAAAATATAAAAATGGTTTTTAATTAAAATAATCCTTTCTTCCCAACGGCAAAGTTTATAATCTCTTTTTTGTGTGAATTTTAAAATGGTTCGATTAACATTATCAAAAACAGAAAAAAGAATGAGGCAGATTTCAGTGATAGGGAGAAATCCAAATGTTTCATCAGAATCTCCAGAGGTAGTTATAAAAAATCTTTACATGATTCGAAAACTTCGACCATCACGAAAGTGGGGAAAATGGGGCAGACCAATTAATATTCGGCAACTAGAAAACTTCCTGAAAGAAAAAACCCTTCTAACAAACGGAATCACCGACGAGATAAAATACGATTTGTCAGTTTATGCTTCTCTGCTTCAAAAGAAAAAAACCAATTATTTTAATTCCAAAAAATACTAAATTATTTAAATTCGAGTTTGTTTATTTTGACATGATTGAAATGCTTTTACCTGACAAAGAATCTGATTTGGAAGAAAAGTCTGATGGGCTTTTTCTATTCGGTGGATTTGTCACAGGATTTTTTTCTGAACCAATTTTGATGAGCCTTTGTCCACAATATACTGAAACTCTTCAAAATTACTTTCTACAGGCGGGCTTGAGTTCAATTCCGGCAGGAATGTATGGAAAAAATTCTCGCCAAAGAACTCTCAATGTCGTCGCTTCAGCGACGGGATTATTCACCGGCCAAGTTTGTTCTTTTTTATTGAGAAAATTTGCAGTTGATTATCAATAATTACTCTCAATCAATTAATCTCTTTTAGAAAATTCAGAATAATGACACTTACCGCAATAAACTCTATCCTTTGCGGACATTAAAAAAATACCTGGTCCGCATCTCGGACAAGACCTTGATTTTGTAACTTTATCTCCAGTGATTTTATACCGAGCATACTTCTTACTTGTTGGTTTATTCTTGTGCGGTTTCTTTCCTTCCTTTCCTTTTTTCTTATCTGCCATTTTATTGAGCTACCTCCGTCGGTTTCTCTTTAGAGAACTTTGCATGATTCTTTTTTTCGTGATTTTCTGCAAGGTTCTCTTCGTGAGAAGTTTGCAATTTTTGTGGAAAATTGGCTTTCGCAAACTCCTCTTCAGCTTTCTTTGCTTCTTCAATTGCTTTTTTTTCAGCAGTCCTTTGCTTTTTTGATTTGACTTCAGTTTCATCCAAATCCTTTTTTGAATGGTAAATATGAGCGTCAACTTTGAAAATTCTTTCACCAAATCCACCTTTTATTCTGTTAATTTTTACAGTATCTTCCTGTGCAGAAAACTTTTCTCCAGTCATTTTTTTTATATGTAATGCCGTCGGATTTGACTCACTCTCAACTTCAAAAACAACTTCTCTCCTCGCCAAAACCGGATTCTTAAATTCCTTTAAAATTTTAAAACTCATCTTGTTTTTATCGCAAAATTTCCTTTTGTCGTTATGTTTAATTTTTTCGCAATCTCAGATTTTTCTGGGTCTAAAATAACCGTTCTTCCTTTAAATCCTTCAGTGTATTCTTTTGAATCGCAATTTGGACATTTCTCGCCTTCGAATATTACATTACAAACTTTACAAGCTCTTTCTTTATTTTTTACCATTATTTCTTCCTGTTAAATTTATTTAATAGCAAAAAATGATTTTTAATCATTTTTTCTTCTCCTTCTTTTCTTTACCTTTAGATTCTTTTTCTTCTGCTCTTGCTAATTTTTTGTCATCTTTTTCTTTTTTAACTTGGTCTTCTTTTATCCATTCGATTTTTCCCAAACCAGGTTGTCTCATCGTCAAGCCAATTTTTGGATCTTCGCCCTTGTATGAAATTGCAACAATTCTTGCCAAACATAAATCGCCTTGTTTCAAAGTTCTTTTAGAAACTTTTCCAGATAAAACATTTTCTTTACTGAATGAAACATAGTCTTCCATCGTCTGTGAAATGTGAATCATTCCCCTCATAACGCCCATATCAATAAACGCTCCGAAGTTTGTAATTTCAGAAATTTTTCCATAAACTAATTCCTGAATTTCAGGTTTCCATACGACGATTTTGAAAACTGATTTGTAATATGCAGCGCCATCGCCCGGGATTAAAATTCCGTCGCCGACTTCCAAAACTTCAACAACTGCTACAACTCTGCCAAGCTCTTTACTGAAAAAATTCGCGTAAGTTTCTCTAAGCTGTTTATCGACGGCTTCCACTGTTGGGAGACCGAACAATTTCGGCTCAACTCTTACATAGTCTTCAACTTCTGTTAGGTAGAACATTTTTATCTAAATTGAGAGTAAAAATCGGTTTTTAAATGTTTTCAGCAGAAAACTTTAAAGTCCAAACGTTAGTGAGAGACTAAAAATGTTTTCCGTAAAGGTTTAACTAAAAATTAGTCCTACTTATGAATTAGTTCAAGACTTTTCCTGTTCCGAATAATCATCTTTGGATTTGAAACTCTGTCCTTCAAGTCCTCGTCCAACGTCGCCAAAATAAATTCCTTATTTTTTTCGCAAAACCTCGCGATTCCCTCGTCGACATAATTAACTTCAAGATTAATTTTTTTTATTTCCTTATTCTCGAGAATTTGAATTGCAACCTTCGCGGAATAATCTTTTAATTTTTCAAGTTCGCGCAAAACCTGCATCGGCACGTAAAGTTCGTAACCTTGGTATTTCAGCTCGTCAAAAAAATCTATTCGGTTCTTTATACAACTTATAACAAAATTCGTATCCAGCAAAATCTTTTTTCCCATCACCTTATAAAAAATATGCAGTATAAAAAATTAACTTATTCTGCTAAAAGCGAAATTCTAGAAATATCTCTTATTCTCTCTGCAACTTGTGATGCTGCCTCGCCCCGAAGTCTAAACTTTTGATGAATTTCTTTTTGCAACCTTTCAATTTCTTTTTTTCTTTCTTGTAACTCTTCTCTTTTAAAATTTCCACTTTCAACAATTTCTTTTAATATCTGGGTGTTTTTTGCCAATTCCCCGACGAGATTAGTAAATCCATCTGAATTTCCAATAAGCTGTCCATTTCCAACAAAAGAAACTCCATTTAAAATTTTCTTATTATCTTTTGTTTCAAAATATTGTTTTAATTTAACATGCATTGTTCCTCTTCCCGCTAAATTTATTTTGGTATTAATTTTATTAAAATCTGGACTAAGCTCAAACTGCTTTTCGTCGACGAAACAATAAAGTCCGCTTAGTAATCCAATGTTTCCTTGGGATGAGTCAAAATAACCTCCACCACAAAAACCTTTTTTTAAAAAGCTAATCATTTTCTCATCGGAAAAAACATCAATTGCACTTTCTTTTCCAGTAAGATATCTTATCAGCGCATTATTCAAATCTCTACAATCGTCAGCATTTCCTTTACTTGGATGCCAAAATGCGGGCGAAGGATAGAGAATTCCATAAGCGTCTACAAGAACTCTTTCGGGCTTTACTATTTTAAGCCCACTACTATGGCTTGTGATTATTTTTTCAAGTTCATTAATTTGTTCCTGTCCCAACTCCATAAGACTTTTTTCAGGAGAATTTGGCTGTCTATTAGAATTAACTTTTCGGATAACATTTGCAGTTGTTTTTTTAATTCGGGGTAAATTATAATTTGTCTTTTTACCATTATGTACTATGTTTGCAAATATTTTTGGGATTTCTTTTTCTGCTTCAAACCCTTCCTCAATTTGTCCAGCTGTATAACTCTCACCAACCATTCTTATCGGCGAATTTTTAACGGATTCACCACCGTTTGCTTTTCTATAAAATAAAACTGGTGATTCAATATCAGGGTCAACTAAAGGATGAACAAATTTAAACATTGATTCATTTGTTATCGCGTCGTCGAGCTTGAACAAATTTTTTAATTTTCTTCCCTTGTCAATTTTGTCTTTTATTGCTCCAGTCAAGTCTGATAAAAAATAACCCTTTTCTCTTTCTTCCCTTGCATATTTCAAAACCCACCATCCCGGAAGAACCAACGCTGCCAACGGAGTTAAAGTAATTCCCAAACCGACTGCAAGTCCTGCCGCCAAAAATTCATCATAATTTCTTGTGAAAGATTCAGCGACGCTTTGAGGTGTAATTGAAACTTCACTGATTTTTTTTTGAGTCGAATAATTAAACCATCCTTCTGATTCGTTAAACTGATTAAATCTGATATCTTTTGTTTCTCCGCTTTCATCGACGATAGTTGGTTCAACAAACGGCCCGATTAATTTCGGAGCAACATAAATTAAAGAATGATTATTGCTAATAGTTGTTCCTTCTCCAAGTGCCAAAGATTCTATATTGCTTTTTTCGGCTGCTAAAACTCGTTTTGATTGGTCATATATTGTCTGAACGTCTGCCTGCAATGAAGGTGCCGACGGAAATCCACTTTCCCCAATATTCAAACCGATAAATGGCAATCCCCCCTCATTTTTTGCTTCAAGATATTGCTTTTCAAAACTGACAAGATTAACTAATCCATCAACTTCTGTTCGGTGGATAAATGTTTCCAAGTCAGCCAGATAGCTTATTGCTTCGTCATAATTTTGGAGTAGTACCATATTTTTCTTCCGTATTAGGGGTTTTTAATCTTTTCGCCTATAAAATTTAGTTGCTTTTAATATAGGTTGTATAATGAACGGCGTCACAAAATTTCTTACAGGGTAAATTGCTGGGTGAATTCCGTCGAAAAGTAAGCCCCCCATCCCACCATTTAGAACACCCAAAAGAATACCATTAAGATATCTATCACCATTAGTCCAATGTTTTTTGCCATTAAGTAAATATTTTGTAACAAGAAAATTTCTTATCCCTGGAAAGATTACTCCAAAAGAGATTTTTGCCCAAAGAGGAATTTTGGGCCATTTAGTTTTTGTTGGAAATTCTTTAGTTAAATTTTCCAAATTTGCCCCCCTCATTTGAAAAAAACTACGAACGTTTTCTGTTCCTGATTCATAACTCACTTGAGATAACATTAAGTCCACCGACCAATAATCTCCCGTTGTTACAAATCGATCATTTTTCCTGTCTTCAGCCCAAGCCAAATAATTCTTATACAAATCAAGATGTTCGCCCTTTTTACGAAGCTGTTCATCTTCAGTAGTAGTTGATGTCTGTGATTCTCTTTTCTTTTCAGCCATAAAATAAACCGCCAAATCCCCTGTCGTTATTTCTTCTTTTGGTTTCACATTTAATTTTATTGCTTCGTAATATGCTGAAATTTTTTGTTCGATTTTAGAAATAGCTTCATTCTCCAGTTTCATTTCTGTATCTGATTTTGTTTCAACCAAACTCAAAAAATCATAAAGTTCTTTAACATCTACATAACCAATATATTCCTTTCTGCAAGTCTTGACTAAAAATGTTTCATACTCTGAAAGTGTTTTTGGTTTGGTAAATTTCTTTTTCAAAATTTCAATATTAAAATAATCTTTCAAATCCTCATTACAAATTCCAATTTCTCCGTCGTAGAATTCAGTTTCAGATGTGCATTCATCGGTGTAACCTTTTTCCAGCTGAAATTCATATGGTTTTGTTTCGACGGGATTTGCTTGAGAAAAAATAGGACTTGCTATCATTAAACTTCCAGATAGTAAAATCGGCGTCGCTAATTTTGTAATTAAATTTGTTTTCATTTTAATCAAACTCCGATAATACTGGATTACTTCCATCATTGTCATCGTAAAATCCACTTGCTTTGAAAAGGAGTTGGGCAACAAATGGTGTTGCTAACATTCTTGCTGGAAAAACTAAAGGATGAAGTCCATCTAAAAAAAGTGTTCCAAAAATTCCATTCATCAAACCAGAACCAACCCCGCCAGCATATCTACTACCTCTGCCCTTTCCTTTTGTGAGATAACCTGTAAGTCCAATGTTTCTTACTAACGGAAAAATCCAACCTGCTAAACTCCAAGCCCATCTCGGTATTGAAGGGTATTTTTCTTTCACCGGAAATTGTTCTAATACACTTTCAAGTTTTGCTCCACGTTCCACAAAAAAGTTCGACATAATATCTTGTCTACTACTACCAGCTTCTTCCCCAGATGCAAGTGTAGAAATTCTAAAATAAGCGTCGGTTTTAACATAATCTTTATTTTTCCACGTATTCGCAAATTCAAGATAATCTGAATAATTCGCAAGATGAGTATTCTTTTTTATCGTTTGATCTTCTTCACTTGTCGTAGAAGTTTCGCCCGCTTTTTGTCGTGCAATAAGATACATCGCCAAATCGTCAACTTTAATTTCTGTTTTATTTTTATACGCATCAATTATCTTATTTTCAATTTCTGAAGTAATTTTTTTGTAATCATTTTTCTGTGTTTTAACTTTAACTTTTTGAACCATATCATGAAGCATCACAACATCATCATACTTGACAGTATATTTTGCACAGACTTCAGAAAGTGTATTTTCATAATCTGCCATGCTTATTGGGTCATCCTTCAGTTCTAAAGACTTTAGTTCCAAATCCGAAATTTTAACATTTGAACAAAATTGATTTTCTTCGTCATAGAATTCATCAATGCTACAATCATTTCTGAAGTCTAAAACATTTTCGCTTTCAACAATTCCTTTTTCAGTTTGAACCTTTGGCGTCTCAACTTTTGTGCATCCACTCAAAGCCAAACTTCCAGCTAGCCCAATCGTTGCAATTGCTTTTGTTAAATAATTTGTTTTCATTAGTTTAGCATCTCCATTATAATCGGATTATCCCCCCCATTATCCGTATAAAACCCAGTCCATTTCAAAATCGGTTGAATTATTACAGGTGTTAAAAATAATCTTATTGGGTAAATAGCCGGGTGAAGTCCGTCGAGAAAACAATTTCCAAGAATCCCATTTCCAATTCCAGCAAGAATAGTTCCAGTTACCCTTGTATCTTCAGCATCTCCCTTTGTGATATAACGAGTAATCGCAATATTTCTTACTAAGGGAAATAAAAATCCGAACGTCCAACCTAACCATCCCGGCACTTTGGTTTTTCTTGGGTTTTCAATTTTTTCAAAACTTAAATTCTCTGTTTGGTATTTAATTCGCAAACATGCTTCCAAACCAGAAATTGATTCATCCTGTGAATTTGAAAATTTTGATTTTTTCCCTGAACTCCAATATGTTACAAGTGAAACACCCCAGAATTTTCTAAAATCTTTTTCTGCAACAAACTTTTTCTCTAACTCTTTATTCGCAGAATAATTTGTAACTTCCTGTTTGCATGAAGAATTTAATGAAATATACTTTTCCGTGTAATCCCCGCTAAGTTCATTAAGGATTTCTATTGGTTTGTTTAATCTCTCAATCTCCTTTTCTAATTCTGCTCTATCTTGAGAACTTTTCATTTTCCTTTGAGTAATAACTTGTCTCATTTTCATCTCGTTGTTGTCAGAGTCTATTTTTGATAGAATATTATAGAACGCCAAAAGTTCACGGACTGTGCTGGCATTTCTAAATGGAATTGCAGTATTTTCAATTTCATAAAGGTCCAAAAAATCTGAGGTTTCTTCGACTATAGTGTGGAAATTTCCTAACGATGCATCCTCACCCGCAGAAATCGGTGAATCTGCATTGTAGTTTAGATTACCTCGATTAGGATTCACTAAATTCGGATAATAAACCAAAACTTTTTTTTCAAGCTCGTCTCTTTTTTTGTCAATAAAATTTTTCATAGAACCATAATTTTTATCTGGCACTTTTTCTAAGTTTTCATCTATCTCTTCGATTCGTGATTGTTCGTCTACTCGTTGTGTGGTTAATTCATCTAAACTATTGCTAATCAATTCTCTCTCGCTCTGAATCATTGCAAGCTCTTTTGCCTCTTCATTATTATAATATT
>Ga0208375_1002645_pt1 | contig 16386 bp, 13 predicted proteins | sample RifOxyD1_FD_184038 | JGI IMG/M metagenome (GOLD analysis project Ga0208375, IMG submission 184038) | Soil microbial communities from Rifle, Colorado - Rifle Oxygen_injection D1 (SPAdes) | ecosystem: Environmental > Terrestrial > Deep subsurface > Rock core/Sediment | place: Rifle, Colorado... | reverse complement strand
TCAAACCGGAAGACAAAGAAAAATTTATGAAGGGAGAGGATTTGTTTGGCATCCGCGCCAACTCTTACGACTTAGTATTAAATGGCTTTGAACTTTCTTCGGGCTCTATAAGAATTCATGACAGAGCAGAACAAAAACAGGTTTTCAAACTCCTCCAAATTTCAGAAGAAGAACAGCAAAAGAAATTTGGTCATATGCTCGAAGCATTCACTTACGGCGCTCCACCGCATGGCGGATTCGCTCCGGGCATAGACCGCATCGTTATGATCCTTCAAAACGAACCAAATATTCGCGAAGTGATTTCTTTTCCTAAAACAGGCGAAGGTAAAGACCTTATGATGAACGCCCCTTCAGAAATTTCCGAAAAACAACTAAAAGAACTCGGCCTCGAAATCACAAAAAAGAAATAAAAAAAGAAAGAGATAAATAAATTACACCACACTTTTTTAATGAAGAAGGGGAACCCTTGTTCTCTTCATAAAATTAGTTATTTTATACGATATATCGTAAGAATTAAAAATTTATATAAACAAAAAAATTCAAGCGCAAAGCCTAACTCACCCCTTGCCCCTCTCTTAAATTAAGAGAGGGGTCAAAGACCCATCCAAAAATTCCCCCTTAATTTAAGGGGGATTTAGGGGGTTAGGAAGAGGAATCAAATAGAAAAATATGATAAAATAGCCATATGCCAGAAGATTTCAAAGTAAAAGTGGGGCAGTTTGAGGGGCCATTAGAGCTTATTTTAGACCTGATAGAGAAAAGAAAACTCCACATAAGCGATCTCTCTCTTTCTCAAATCGCCGATGAGTTTATTGAGCACACCAAGTCTTACGAAGATTTTCCCATATCTGATTCGGCTGATTTTATTTTGATTGCTTCAACTTTGCTTCTTATCAAATCAAAATCTCTTTTACCTAATCTTTCCTTGACAGAAGAAGAACAAGAAAGTATTGAGGATTTAGAAAATAGATTATCCACTTATAAAAAATATAAGGAACTTTCTTTGGGCTTAGAAAAAATGTTTGGCAATTTTCTTTATTTCGCCACAGAAAAGAAAAATAAAATGATAGTCTTCTCTCCGACACCAGAGATCAGTCAAATGTCTCTTCAAAATGCCTTGCAAGAGGTAATCAAAAATGTCCCCAAAAAGATGGAAGCTCTACCAAAAGTCGTAGTGGAAAAAATAATAAGTCTAGAAGAAACTATAAACAGATTAAGAGAGCGCATTCAAACTAGCTTAAAAACAAACTTCTCCGACTTCGTTAAAACTTCAAAGGATAAGAAAAATTTTGCGGGTATAAGCAGAGAGGATAAAATTAATGTTATAGTAAGTTTTTTAGCTATGTTAGAATTGGTGAAGCAAGGTCTTATAAGAGTAGAACAAACTAAGCATTTTAAGGATATAAGTATCGAGAGCGAAAACACAGGAGTTCCAATTTATTAAATTAACCTAATTTCTAATTTACCTAATTATTCTAAATGATTTCCAAATCCCAATTAGAAGTTTAGGTATTAGACATTTTTTAGGTCAATTAGAGCAATTAGAATAATTAGAAATTTATGAACATCGAATCCAAACTTGAAGCCCTGCTTTTTTATAAAAATGAACCAATAGAGATAAAAAAACTCTCTAAGATTTTAAATACGGATGAAAACGAAATTAAAGAAGCTTTGATAAAACTAAATAATTCTTTAGAAAACAGGGGACTTTGTTTAGTTATGACCGAAAAAGAAGCAGGGTTAGCTACTGCGCCAGCTATGTCCAATTTGATTGAGCAAATAGCTAAAGATGAAATGAGTAAAGAGATAGGTAAAGCAGGTCTCGAAACATTGGCTATAATACTCTATAATGGACCTATCTCTCGAAGAGAAATTGATTACATAAGAGGAGTTAATTCTACTTTTATCTTAAGAAACCTCTCTATGCGTGGATTGGTAGAAAAGGAGCCAGATCCAAAAGACCAAAGAATTTTTAAATATAAAAGCAGTTTATCTCTTTTAGCTCACCTTGGATTAAAGAAGGTAGAAGAGTTGCCAGAATATGAGATTCTTGCAAATAAAATAAGTGAAATAACAAAAGAAGAAATAAATGAAGAAACTGATTAAAAAATAAAGATGGAAAACGAAATACAAAATCAAAAAAAAATATGGGGAATAGATAGCAGAACCAAATATTTTGTTTACGTTCTTGTTGGTCTTTCTGTTATCTCTATCGCTCTGTTTGTTCTCCTTATTATCGGTAAAAATTCTTTAAATAAAAAAGAAGTCGTCATAGCCAAAGAGGCGACCAACCAATTTGAAAACTTAAATTTGCAAGCTAAAGGAGTGGTGGTTTATGATGTCATCAATAATAGAGAAATATTTTCCAAAAATGGAGACGAACCGCTACCTTTAGCTTCCCTCACCAAAGTATTGACTGCAATCATAACTAGCGAGAAATTAAGAGATGACCAAAAAGTAACCATAACAGCAGAATACTTAGCTCCAGAAGGAGACTCCAAATTAATAGTGGGTGATACTTGGCAAGTGTCCGATTTAAGAGACTTTACACTACTTACTTCTTCCAACGACGGCGCTTTTGCTTTGGCTACCATTTCAGAGATCAAAAATAACCAAAATCAAAAAAATATTCAGATTAGTGGAGATGATCTAAGAATTCAATTTGTAAAAGAGATGAACGAAACCGCTCAAAAAATTGGTCTTTCTAACAGTAGATTTTTTAACGAACACGGGTTAGATAAAAATGCAGATAGGGGAGGGGCCTACGGGACAGCTTCTGATATGTCTTTACTTTTTAAATATGCTCTCCAAAATTATCCGGAAATTTTAGAAGCCACTCGATATGAAAATCTAAAATTCAGTAGCGGGGCGGAAGTTTATTCTGCGAGCAACACAAACACATTTGTGACTAAAATCCCAAACCTTATCGCTTCTAAAACCGGCTTTACTGATTTAGCTGGTGGTAATTTAGTTATCGCTTTTAACGCTGATATAAATCGTCCTATTATTATTTCCGTCCTCGGTTCTTCCGAAGAGGGTCGTTTTTATGATGTTCTTCAACTAGTAGATGCTACTATTAAAGAACTTCCTAACTTATAAAAAATGATTATAGATATTGTAAAAGTATTTTTACCTGCAGTTGGAGCCTTTGTTTTAGGAATTTTAATTACTCCTATTTTGACTAACTTTCTTTATTCTCACAAAATGTGGAAAAAGAAAAGTGGGAAAACCGCTCTTGATGGAAGTCAAGCTACCATCTTCAATGAACTCCATAAAGAAAAAGAAATAAACACTCCAAGGATGGGGGGTATTATCATCTGGCTTAGTTCAGCTCTAATAATCATCGGTATTTGGCTTACATCACAATTTTTTCCAAGTGAAATTACTTTAAAATTAGATTTTCTTTCAAGAAATCAAACTTGGCTACCTTTGACTACCTTAATACTTGGCGCTTTAGTGGGATTAATTGATGACTATTTGGAAGTAAGAGGAAGTAAAATTGAAGGTAAAAACGGAGGACTTTCTTTAGGGAAACGCCTAACTATCGTATCAGTCATTGCTCTGACAGTCGCTTTTTGGTTTTATATAAAATTAGAAGTGACAGGAATTGGTCTACCATTTACAAAAGAGGAGTTATATCTGGGACCAATTTTTATCCTCCTATTTTTACTAACAACCATTTTTATATACGCCGGTGGAGTAATTGACGGGCTCGATGGTTTAGCTGGAGGTATTTTTACTACTATGTTTGCCGCTTACGGAGGTATAGCTTTTTACCAACAGCAAATCGACTTAGCCGCTTTTTGTGCCACCGTAGCTGGAAGTTTGTTAGTCTTTTTATGGTTCAACATTCCACCGGCCAGATTTTATATGTCAGAAACCGGCACTATGGGACTCACTATCACTTTGGCCGTAGTGGCTTTTATGACTGACACCTTAGGAGGTGGCTATGGTCTTTTAGTCCTTCCTATAATCGCGCTTCCTCTGGTTATTACAGTCTTATCAAATATCATCCAAATAACTTCCAAAAAGTTTAGAGGAAAAAAAGTATTTTTAGTGGCTCCACTACATCATCATTTTGAAGCCATTGGTTGGCCATCTTATAAAGTGACTATGCGTTACTGGGTTTTCTCCCTCGTCTGTGCCGTTCTCGGTATCTCTCTAGCACTGATTGGATAAAATACCAAGGACAGACCTTAGGAATTTTTTTCAAGGTCTGGTCATTAGTATTTTGTGCTAAAATAAGGCTGTGGCAACTAAAATAGGAAAAATCAGTCGGCCATTTTTAATCTTGACCATCTTTCTAGTGGTTGGTGGTTTTTTTATTTTCAGCTCGGCATCTCTTGGAGTTTTGGCGCGAGATGAAATCAAATTTTCAAGTGTCGCCTTCAATCAACTTTTTTATGGATTGTTTCTAGGTTCTTTATCTTTGCTTTTTTTCACTCGCATTGATTACAATATTTGGAAAAAATACTCATTTATATTTTTTATCGGTTCTATTTTACTAACTCTTTTAGTTTTTATACCCGGTATTGGATTGGCTCACGGTGGTGCCAAACGTTGGATTGATTTAGGTTTTATCACTTTTCAACCAGCTGAATTTTTAAAAATAGCTTTTGTTATGTATTTCGCCGCTTGGCTTTCCGGTATGAAAGAAAAGGTGGCCACTTTTTCTTGGGGACTTTTACCTTTTTTAATATTTTCAACTATTTTAGGAATTATTCTTTTAGCCCAACCTGATACTGACACCTTCGCCGTCATTATTTTTGCCTCCCTTTCTATGTATATTGCTGCTGGCGCTAAATGGCGACATATATTAATAATATTTCTTATTGGAGCGATAGGTTTAGCTGCTTTAGTTTTAACCAGACCTTATATCAAACAAAGGTTTGAAGTTCTAATTCACCCAAGCGAAAATAGTCAAACTAGTGGCTATCAACTCAAACAGTCGCTCATCGCTGTTGGTTCAGGTCAAGTTTGGGGTAGAGGATTTGGGCAAAGTATCCAAAAGTTTAATTATCTACCAGAGCCAATCGGAGACTCGGTCTTTGCGGTAGCAGCCGAAGAGTTTGGTTTTGTTGGAGCTTTTATTTTAATCGCTCTCTTCATCATCTTTGGTTTAGAAGGTTTAAAAATAGCAGGGAAAGCTAAAGATAATTTTGGTAGACTAATGGCATTAGGAATTGTTATACTGATAGTATCTCAAGCCCTTATAAATATAGGCGGGATGATAGGAGTTTTACCTTTAACCGGTATTCCTCTTCCTTTTGTCAGTCATGGAGGCACAGCCCTACTTATTGCTCTAATTGAAGTAGGAATAGTAATGAATATCTCTCGCTATAGTAGAAAATGAATCCCGTTAGAGATTAAAACATTTATATAAGATTAAGTATAAATTACCACAATGTTCAATAAATATTCAAAAATTATAATTAACTACGGAAATGTGCAACATTTCCTATCTCTAACGGGATGAAAATAATATTTACAGGAGGTGGTTCGGGTGGGCATTTTTATCCGATTATAGCTATAGCCGAGTCAATCCAAAAAATCACCAAAGAAAAAAAACTTATCAGCCCAGAAATGTATTTTTTTGCCCCTAGCCCTTATAACCAAGGTTTGCTTTATGACCATCAAATAGAATACAAAAAAGTGACTGCGGGCAAAATGCGTCGTTATTTTTCTATCTTAAATTTTACCGACTTTTTCAAAACTTTATGGGGAATTTTGGGAGCCCTTTTAGATGTTTTTGATATTTATCCAGATGTAGTTTTCAGTAAAGGAGGTTTTGGCAGTGTGCCGACAGTTATAGCCGCCAGACTTTTGCGAATCCCCGTTTTTATCCACGAATCTGATTCGGTGCCCGGTCTAGCCAACAAGTGGACTGGCAAATTTGCCACCCGCATAGCTATCTCTTATAAAGAAGCTGCCAAATATTTTTCTATCAAAAAAGTTGCCTATACTGGACAACCAGTTTTAGAAGAAAAATTAACCCCCATTACTAACGGGGCGTCAGAGTTTTTTGGTTTTGACCAAAGTGTTCCCACTATATTTATTATAGGCGGCTCTCAAGGAGCCGAGACTATAAACAACGCCATTATGGATATCTTGCCTGACTTGGTTAAAAATTTTCAAATTATTCACCAAACAGGTGAAGCTAATTTTGAAGTCATCAAAGAATCTGCTTCGGCAATTCTCTTAGAAAACCCAAATAGAAAAAGATACAAACCTTTCAATTATTTAAATAGTTTGGAGATGCGAATGGCATCGGGTGCTTGTAGTTTGGTCATCAGTCGAGGAGGCTCAACTATATTTGAAATAGCTTCTTGGCAAAAACCTTCAATCATAATCCCAATTAGTCACTCCAACGGCAATCATCAAATTAAAAATGCTTTTGCTTTTGCCAAAGCTGGCGCCTGCACTGTCTTACAAGAAGAAAATCTAAAAGCTCACATATTAATAGCTGAAATAAATAAAATAACCGAAAACCAAGAGATTAGTAACAAAATGATAGAGGGAGCCAAAAATTTCTTTAAATCTGGTGCTTCTGATCAAATAGCTCGCGAACTACTCTCTATTGTGCTATCGCATGAAAAGTTGGAATAATCTTATACTGCACTCTTGCAATACAATGCCTGTTTGGTGATCATATATCGATACCTTACGGCACGATTATAAACTGTGACAAATCCTTTGATTCCTCTGTATTTACAATGAATTTTCATCTTGCGTCCAATTAATTGGAGTTTATGAGTAAAAGCTGGCGGATTTGGAGGAATTGAAGAAATCTGTTTTGAATAAGGCGTTTAGTGGGGAGTTGTGATAATATAAAAACATGAAAAAAATTACCACACAAGGTCTACAAATATATACATTCCAGCAAAAGGAAAATGACTATATTTCGCTCACTGATATTGCAAAATACAGGAATAAGGAAGAGCCTGCGGATATAGTAAAGAACTGGATGAGAAGCCGAAGTACCATAGAATATCTCGGTTTTTGGGAAAAAATTAACAATCCAAAGTTTAAACTGGTCGAATTCGACCAGTTTAGAAACGAGGCTGGTTCTAACGGTTTTGTGTTGTCTCCACATAAGTGGATTGAGACAACGAATGCGATTGGACTTATTTCAAAATCTGGGCGTTACGGAGGAGGGACTTTTGCCCACAAGGACATTGCCTTTGAATTTGCGACATGGATTTCTCCAGAGTTTAAGTTGTATTTGATCAAGGAATTTCAGCGATTGAAAGTTGAAGAAACAGAAAGACTTGTTCTTGGCTGGGATGCAAAACGAGCATTGACTAAAATAAACTACCGCATACACACAGACGCGATAAAAGAAAATATTGTATTACCGCAACAGCTTTCACAAAAAGATGCGAATAATACATATGCAAGCGAAGCGGATATCTTGAACAAAGCACTGTTTGGTTTGACCGCGGTAGAGTGGAAAAGTTTGAATAAAAATAAGGAGGGTAATATGCGAGATTATTCTGATGTGTATCAACTTGTTTGCCTTGCAAATCTAGAAACTCTCAATTCTGAATTTATAAAAATGGGAATGAGTCAGAAAGATAGACTGATCAAACTAAATGAAATAGCCATCGTTCAAATGAAATCACTCTTGGTAAACAATACTGTTAAAAAACTTTTGAAATAATTTTATGAATGAAAAAGATTTACAAAAAGAAATACTGGACTTGAAAGCTCAAGTCAAGAAACTCCAAAAAAATAATCTTGGACTCGTTTTCGAGGACAAGCCGGAGGATGTCGTCACGGATTGCGAGGAGAATATTCCGGTTTTGAAAGAGGTCAAAACAAGGCGCATTATTTCTGATGAGCAAAATCCAAATAATCTACTCATTGAGGGCGATAACTACCATTCGCTCTCTGTTCTAAACTACACGCACAAGAAAAATATCGATCTTATTTATATTGACCCGCCCTACAATACCGGAGCAAATAATTGGAAATACAATAACGACTATGTAGACAAGGAAGACGCATATCGGCACAGCAAATGGCTTTCGCTCATGCGTCATCGCCTTAACCTCGCCAAAAATCTGCTCAAAGATGACGGCGTACTTATATGTGCGATTGACGATAACGAGCAAGCCCATATCAGCGTCCTTTTAGAACAGATATTTTCTGCACACGAACAGCACGCAATAACTATCGTTCACAATCCTAAAGGTGTACAAGGAAAGAACTTTTCATATACCCATGAATACGCGATTTTTGTCGTCCCGAAAGATAAGAAAATAATCGGCGACCGTTCTCTTACCGAAGAAGAAATTTATGTCTCAAACTTACGAAACTGGGGAAATGAGTCAGAAAGAACTGATGCAAAAAATTGCTTTTATCCAATCATAATTTCTAACAATAAAATTGTAGGTTTTGGAGCAGTTTCCCCCGATAATTTCCACCCAAAATCTGCAAATGAAAAACAGAAAGACGGCACTGTTCATGTGTATCCGATTGACGAAAAAGGTATCGAGAGAAAATGGCGATATGCACGGCAAAGTGTCGAAGAGATAAAAGATATTCTTCAAATCAAGGAATCACGAGGTGATCTTGTTCAAATTATGATTGCCAAAGATTATGGAACATATAAAACTGTTTGGACTGATAAGAAATATGACGCAAGTGAGTACGGCACGAAGCTCTTGAGAGAAATTATTCCAAACTGTGATTTTGATTTTCCCAAATCTCTCTATACAGTTTATGACTGTCTTTTTGCGGTTGTGGGCAATCGTCCACAAGCAAACATTCTCGACTTCTTTGCTGGTTCTGGTACGACCGGACACGCTGTGCTTGAGATGAATAAAAAAGATGGAGGCAATCGAAAGTTTATCCTTTGTACAAATAATGAAAATAACAACGGGGGGAGCGGCGGAATAGCGGAGAATGTTTGTTATCCGCGAGTAAAAGCAATTATCAAAGGTTATAAAGATAAGAAAGGCGAGAAAGTCGCGGGGCTTGATAGTAATCTTTTCTACTATAAAACTGACCTAGTTAATATCGAGAAAATCCATAAGATCCCAGACGAGGCAAAAATCCACGTTACCTACCAAGCAGGAGAAATGATTGCGGTGCGAGAAGATACACTCAACGAAGTTGAGAAAAATGATTGGTGGCAGATTTTTGAGGGAAAAGGACGAATGACAGCTATTTATTTCAAAGAGGACAAATCAAAGCTCGGAGAATTGATAGAGAAACTGGAAAAGAAAAGTACACCTGTTGCCTTGTATATTTTCAGTTGGGGCAAGAACGAATACAAGGGCGAGTATTCTTCTTCTAATATCCGCGTCGAGGATATTCCCGAGCCAATCCTTGAGGTATACAAGGAAATAAATCGCTTATAAATATATGTTTGCACTAAAACCATTTCAAGAAACCGCAGTATCGAATCTCAAAAATGAGTTTCTTTCGCTGTGGAAATTGCCAAATCAAAATATTCCTCTCGTTTTCAAATCGCCTACTGGCTCGGGAAAGACAATCATGCTCGCGCAATTTTTGCGCGATATTGTAAGCGACCCGCGTTTTGAGGGTAATGATGTTGCTTTTGTTTGGTTCTCGTTTAGCGAGGACTCATACGAGCAGAGCAAAAAGAAACTTTTTGAATATTACGGAGGTGCATCAGAACTCGACTTGATTGACCTAAACGATCTTGCGCGTGGGAAACTCAATAAAAACAATGTCTTCTTTATAAATTGGCAGAAAATTAAAGGTAAGACAAAAGATAGCCGAAAACTTCGCCGTGAAAACGAGCAGGGACTAACATTTGATAATCTCATAAACGAGACACACGAAGACGGACGAAAAATCGTTGTCATAATCGACGAGGAACATATCGGCTCTGATACTGAGCTTGCGCTTGAGGTCGTAGACGGACTCATAAAGCCAAAAATAACACTTCGCGTTTCGGCTACGCCGAAATATATCCCTACTCGTGCCGATACTGCCGGATATGTTGAGGTAAAGAGAAACGAAGTTGTTGAAGCGGGACTTATCAAAGAGAAAATCATCTTTCAAACCGAGGAAGATTTTGAACGAAAGGGATTGAAAAAACTTGATCAAGACGAACTACTTTTGGAGCTTTCGTACAACAAACGACAAGAAATAGTAAAACTCTATAAAGATATTAAAGTTGAGGTAAATCCTCTCATGCTTATACAGTTGCCGAATGATGATCAAGCAACGAAAGAAACAGGAGGCACGACCAAGCAAGCGATTGTTCTTGAGTATCTCAAACGCAAGGGTGTGAAAGAAAGCGAGATTGCCGTTTGGCTTTCGCAGGATAAGGTAAATCTTGATGATGTTGAGAAAAATACTTCTCCAATCTCATTCTTACTTTTCAAACAAGCCGCCGCGACTGGCTGGGACTGCCCGCGTGCGGGTGTGCTTGTGATGTTCCGCGAAATCAAGAATCCTACTTTTGCAATTCAAACTGTCGGGCGCATTTTGCGTATGCCATTCGGTACTCACTTTGCACATCCCGAGCTTAATCTTGGCTATCTCTACACAAACTACAAACGAAACGAAGTACTTGCTGAATACGCAAAATCTAAAACTGAAAATCGTCCGGCGATAAACGCTAGTTTTCGCAAGGAGAATATCAAGCCAGTCAAACTTGAATCTGTCTTTATGACTCGCGCCGACTATAACGACCTCGGCGACTCGTTCCAAGAAACTTTTAAGAAAGTAGCTGATAAAAAGCTCGACCTAAAAAATCTTGATTTGAAACCGAGAGTGACGAACGGATTGATTGTTGGTGTAGAGATTGATGATTATGACAATTTTTCACAAAAGAACTCTTTGACGAGGGCGGAAGCCATGATCAAGAAATGTCTCGGCACGACCTTGAACGACTCTATAACCTGCTCTGCTTCAAAATTATTGCGAAACAGACTGATGAGAACAGAAAATTTGCTCCTGAACGCTCATGGGGAAAGTTGAAAACCGCGTTGAACATTTGGCTAATGGAGAAGCTGAAAGCTTCTCGCGTGGATGCGTACAAAATCATTGTGAATGACCTCGTAAGTCCTGCGGGTGCGCTTGCTCCGATTATTGGCGATGCGCTTCTTGCATATCGCCCTGTTCGAGAGCAGGAGGTGAACAAGAAATCTGCTCGCGCGAAGCGCGTTGAGCAGATTGAGATTCCACGCGAAGCGTTGTTCTTTACGGATCAATACGAGTCGCTTCCGGTAAAGAAATCTGCAATGGAGCCGTTTTGGATTGAAAAAGGAATGTTTGGAGGAGTGAACGAAAAATCGTTTGTTGAGTTTCTTGAGTCGTCAAAAAACAAGAGTATTTCTTGGTGGTACAAAAATGGCGATGCAGGAAGTGAGTATTTCTCAATCTCATACTACAATCCCGACGAGAACAAGGAAAAACTTTTCTATCCCGATTGGATTGTGCAGACAAAAGACGCCGTTTATATTCTCGACACAAAAGGCGGAATAACAGCGGAAAGCAACGATACAAGATACAAAGCCGAAGCACTTCAAGCGTGGCTAAAAGGAAAGAAAGGTTTTGACGGCGGGATTGTCGTTCAAGACGGACCAAACGGCTGGAAAATAAACCGAAACACAAAATACTCTTTCGACTCGTCAATGAAAGGATGGGAAGTTTTTGATTTGAAATAATATGACTGAACATATTGAAAGCGAACAAAACAAAAGACTAAGAGCTAGATTTGATTTTAAAAAGCATGGTTTTTTAAGCGTGACCCCATATATCGATACTCGATTAGGTTTTGGTTGTAAGAAAAAATTAAATCCACAGGACACTAAGAATGTTTCGGGAATTGGATTTTACATTTCTAATAAAATACTTGATAACCAAAGCTCTACTAGAAAGGCGTTTTATATTACAGCCACATACGGAGAAGAGTTGGTTGATGGTATACGAATGCATACTCAACAAAATTTCCATGAACCGCTTGATTTGGAATTTCGCGATGAGTTTTTCTACGACACTAGTACGGAGAAACTCTATAAAGGGAATAAAGAAATTACAGGAGACGAAGCACTGTTGGAGGTATACAGGAGACATATAAAAACCACGAGGCAAATTGTGGGGCTATATTTGAGAACCAAACTCAGGTTTTGGAGAATCTGGTTTCCGTGGCCATTAAAATTTTTATCAAATGTATCTCATTATCTACTATTTTTTATATCTGGAGATAAATATACTTACGAATTTTTGTTTCAAGAAGAAAATTTGAATGGACAAATTATTAGCTCGAGAATGGAGGGGTACGTAGGTAGAAATAAAGACTCCGCGAAAGTAAAAGAGGAAGAAAAAGAATCTAAGCAAATTGATTTTTTTGGCAACAAAGTACCACAATGGCCGATAGTGTTTTATTCTATCCTTCACTTTAGTTTTTGGTTTCTGATAATGTATTTTGGTATTAAAACTGATCAAATTGAAAACTTTTTTGGTAATAATTTTCTTCTAGTTTTGTATGTCATAGTATCGTTTTGGCTCGTCGAAACCGTACTACCATTTTTATTGAAAAAATTCGTAAAGTATTTCTCAACTTGGTCTTTTCAAGTGACAAACAAAACGATAAAAGTTTAGTGAGCCCCGCTCGCATCCCTCTTGTCCTCTGCGAGCGGGCTTGCACGCGAACGGGAGGGTGGTGTGCCCCGACTTCGTCAAGGTTACGAATGGGCAAGCAACAGAATATTTAAAATTTTCAAATATAAGAACTATCAGATTCTGGAACAGGGAAGTAATAAATAATATTGATTTAGTTTTGAATAAAAGAGGTTTGGGAAAGTGAGCTATTTTTTTGCTATAATAGGACTATGAGCAATGGTAAAGTTATAGTTCGATTTCCTCCAAGCCCTACTGGCTTATTTCACATAGGCAATGCTAGAACATTTCTATTTAATTATCTTTTTGCCAAACAAAATAATGGTCAAATAGTTTTTAGATTAGAAGACACTGACAAAGAAAGGTCTAAAGAAGAATATGCTGAAGATATAATAGAAAACTTAAAATGGCTTGGTATTGAGCCTGATTTTAAAACAACCGTTAAACAATCCGAAAAAACTGAAATATACAAAAAATACATAGAAAAACTGCTAGCCGAAGATAAAGCTTATCTATCAAAAGAAGAAACAGTCAAAGACGACCAAAGAGCAGAGGTTATCAGATTTAGAAATCCAAACAAAAAAATAGTCTTCAATGACCTTATTAGAGGTGATATTGAATTTGACACTACCGAACTTAAAGATTTTGTTATTGCCAAAAGTTTGGAAGAACCCATATATCATTTAGCAGTAGTTATTGATGATTTTGAAATGAAAGTAACTCATATACTCCGTGGGGACGACGGCATTTCTAATACTCCAAGACAAATCCTTATTCAAGAAGCCATTGGTGCACCAAGACCTATATACGCCCATTTACCTATGATGCTTGCCCCAGACAAAACAAAACTTTCAAAAAGAAAACATGGTGAGCAAGTCTCCGTTTCCTATTATAGAGAAAGGGGATATCTACCAGAAGCGGTTATCAACTTTTTGGTTATGGTGGGATGGAACTCTGGTACAGATCAAGAAATTTGGAGTATGGATGAGTTAATCAAAGTTTTTGATATTACAAAAATTCAAAAAAAAGGAGGAATATTTAATGTAGAAAAACTTGATTGGTTAAACAGAGAATACATACTCCGACAAACCGAAGAAGAAAAGCTTGCAAACTTTAATTTAGAAATTTCAAAAACAAAATGGGGAAGGAGTGAAAAGATAAAAGATAAAATATTTATAGAAAAACTTTTAAAAATCATTCTAGAACGCATTCATCGATGGGCGGAAGTAGGGGAGATTTTAGAAAAAGGTGAATTTGACTATCTATTTGAAAAATCAAAATTAGATAAAGAAAAAATATGTTGGAAAAAACAAAACCCAAAAGATGCAAAAGAGAACTTGGAAAAAATTTTGGAAATTTTGGAAAATTCCCAAATATCAGACATTTGGGAATTAGCAGAAAAAGAGGGAAAAGGGGAAGTCCTTTGGCCACTACGCTACGTCCTATCTGGAAAAGAAAAATCACCTGACCCAATGACACTACTAGATATTTTAGGTGTCCCAGAGAGCAAAGAAAGGATAAAAAGAGCTATTGAAAAATTAGAAAATTAAAAAGATGTCATCCAAAAAAATAATAACATTCATACTAATATTGTTTTTGATGCTAAATATAAGTAGCACCTCTTTTGCTCAATCTATAGATGAACTCAAACAAAACATAAATAACCATGGAGATAAAATAAAAAAACTAGAAGAAGAAATAAAAGTATATGAGAAAGAAATAGAAATAGTGGGAGGACAAGCCAAAACATTACAAAGTGCTGTCCAAGTCCTTGATATAAATCAAAAGAAAATCGGAACTGAAATAAAAAAAACTGAAACCAACATTCAAAAAACAAGCTTGACAATAGATGGTCTTGGTGGCGAAATAGAAAATATAGAACAAAAAATATCCTCCAATGAAGAAGCTATCGCAAAAATTTTAAATAATATGCGTCAAAGTGATGAAGAAACTCTTATAGAGAGCTTCCTTGTAAACAAAAGTCTAGCTGATGTCTTTGATCAATACGAATCAGTTACTCAATTTCAAAAAAAAGTAAGGGACCAGTCAAAGGAGTTGGCTCTCTACAAAAATGAATTATCAGACAAAAAAATCATTACCGAAAAAGAGAAAAATAAATTAGTCTCATTCAAATCAAATCTAGGCGATCAAAATAAAATTTTAGAGATAAACAAAAAAGAAAAAAGTAATCTACTTACGACTACTAAAAATAAAGAGGAAGAATACAAAAAAATATTAGCAGAAAGACAGGCCGAAAAAGAAAGATTTGAAAAAGAACTTTTTGAATATGAATCTCAACTCAAAAAAGCTATTGACCCTAAAAGTTATCCTTCTTCAGGAAAAGGTATTTTTTCACCACCATTAGATAATATTTATATTACTCAATACTTCGGCAAAACAGTTGATGCCAAAAGATTATATTCTTCTGGTACTCACAATGGAATAGATTTTAGAGCTAGTAGAGGCACGCCAGTAAAAGCTGTTTTAGATGGTGTAGTAAAAGGTTTTGGCAATACTGATGAACAAAAAGGATGCTACTCCTATGGTAAATGGATACTAATAGACCATCCAAACGGCCTATCGACTCTATATGCTCATTTAGACTTAATAAAGGTGTCCTCTGGACAGACAATAAAAACAGGCGAGGTTATTGGTTATAGTGGGCAAACTGGATATTCTACTGGTCCACATCTTCATCTTACTGTTTATGCCAGCCAAGGTATTATCGGCATCCAAAAATATTCTTCAAGTATAAACTGCAAAAATGTAAATATTCCAATAGCTGATGTGAAAGCTTATTTAGACCCAATGATATATTTCAAATTTTAAATTTTTATAATTTTATTTTAATTAAAAAAATGTTTAATCCAAATTTCAAAAAAAATAGAATAGGGAACTCCCCTAAGAAAAAAGCCGGTTTTATTCAGATAATTTTGATCGTTATAATCGCTTTAGTGCTTCTCAAGTACCTTTATGATGTAGATGTAGTCGACTTTTTGACTAAAGGAAGGTTTAAAGAGTTCTTGGATCAATTTTATAGTCTAGGGTCCAAAGGATGGCAAAAATACAGCGATACCCTAATCAAGGTCTGGAAATATATTTTTGAATTTGTAAAAAATATTTTTGGAAAATTAAAATAATTTTCCAGTAGGGGATTTTTAAAAAATTATTCCAAATTAATTTATTTCAAAAAATAAATTATATAACAGGGCAGGGGGTTTTGATTAGATAGTTTATATCAAGGGTTTATGTGCTTTAGAAGTATACTATGTGTAAGACTACAAAGATATATTGTGCGACGTTCATACCGTATCCTAATTAAGTTATCCACAGTTGCTAAAAACTCCAAAACAAAAATCCCCTCTCAAGTGAGCTAGGGATTTTTGTTTTGGAGTTTTTCAAATCTCTATTTCAAAGCCAATTCTTTATATTGAGAATAAGCAACGGTGCTTCCCCAACAAGGAGAAGAGGAGTTCCAAGGTTTAACTCCATACTTTTCAAAAAGAGCTCTAGCATAAGAGGTGTTCCCTTCCAAAGTGTGGATGTTATAACCTAGTTTTTTTGAATTTTCAATGTGATAGTATTCGTTGATTTGCATCACTCCTCTATCCAATCTATTTTCTTCGCCACGAATGACTTCTCCATTTTTGTCATATTGACGAAAACGAGATTCACACTTAGCGATCTCAACCATTATAGGTATATCAGAAAAATAATTTCTAACATACTCTTCTACTGTAATACTTCTTTCTATTTTAGTAGTATCTTGTGGTCGAGCTTCAG